>Ga0070741_10004651_pt1 | contig 31748 bp, 26 predicted proteins | sample Coa_R1_4_FD_66440 | JGI IMG/M metagenome (GOLD analysis project Ga0070741, IMG submission 66440) | Surface soil microbial communities from Centralia Pennsylvania, which are recovering from an underground coalmine fire - Coalmine... | ecosystem: Environmental > Terrestrial > Soil > Unclassified ... | reverse complement strand
CGCCTGCGAGCGGCTCCTGCTCGAGGGCACGGAGAGCCCGCTGCTCGACCCGGCCTGGCCGGTCGAGGACGCCCGGGCCCGGCTGCTGCAGATCCTGGCCGGGTTCGAGCGCCGCTGATCTCCGGCCGCTGCGGGAAATCCTCGGCGGCGATCCGCGCGGACGCGGATGCGTCGCCACGCGGCGCCGGGCAGGGTGGAGGCGTCCACCTCGAAGGAGGAGAGATGTTCAGGACGATCGTTTGGGCAACCGACGGGTCGGACGCGGCCGACCGGGCGCTTCCCTTCGCCAAGGCGCTCGCCGACGGCGAGGGCCGGACGCTCCTCGTCGTGCACATCGAGGAGCTGCTCGTCGGCCGGGCCGGAGGCTACCCCGTGCTGGCCGCCGAGGGGGAGCTGCAGGCGAAGATCCGGCGCCAGGTCGACGGTCTGCGCGAGGAGGGCTACCGCGCGAGCCTGAAGCTCGTCACAGGCCTCTCCTCGCACCCGGCGCACATGATCGCCGAGGCCGCCCGGGAGGCCGGCGCCGACGTGATCGTGGTCGGGACGCGCGGCCACGCGCCCGTGGCCGGGCTGCTGCTGGGGAGCGTCACGCAGCGGCTGCTGCACATCGCTCCGTGTCCGGTGCTCGCGGTGCCGGCCGGCAAGGCCGCCGTCGAGCAGAATGAGGATGCCGATGTCGCCGTTGCCGCGAGATAGCGGCGGTCCCCGGGGATGACGGCGCCTTCGCCCGCTCCGGGGCCGTCGGTCGAGGACGCAGTCGACGTCATCCTCCGCGACGGAACGACCCTGCGGCTGAGGCCGCCGACGTCCGCGGACGCCGACGCCCTCGTCGCGTTCTTCGCCGGGCTCTCCGCGGAGAGCCTCGGCAACCGCTTCCACGGCGCCAGGCGCGTCGATCCCGCGCTCGTCGAGCCCTTCCTGGACCCGGACTGGGCTGAACGGGGCGCGCTCGTCGGCACGGTCGGCGCCGACGGCGGCGAGCGCGTGGTCGCGCTCGCCGACTACACCCGGCTGCGCGACCCGGGGAGCGCCGAGGTCGCGTTCGTCGTCGCCGACGAGCTGCAGCGGCGCGGGCTCGGCACCCGCCTGCTCGAGCAGCTGGCGGCGCGCGCGGCGGCGGCGGGGATCGAGGGCTTCGTCGCCGAGGTGATGGCCGGCAACCGCCCGATGCTGGACGTCTTCCAGGGCGCGGGCTTCGAGGTCACGCGCGAGCTGGACAGCGGGGAGATCGAGGTTCGCTTCCCGATCGCCCCCACGGCAGGCTTCGTCCAGCGCGTCGACGAGCGCGACCACGTCGCGGTCGTCGCCTCCCTCAGGCCGTTCTTCTCCCCGGCATCCGTCGCCGTGATCGGCGCCTCCCGCCGGCGCGGGTCGATCGGCGGCGAGCTCTTCCGGAACGTCCTCGCCGCCGACTTCGCCGGCACCGTGTACCCGATCAACCGCAGCGGCGAGTCCGTCGCCGGCGTGCGTGGGTACCGCTCGATCGAGGAGGTCCCCGATCCGGTCGAGCTCGCGGTGATCTGCGTGCCGGCGGCGCAGGTGCTCGACGCTGCCGAGTCCGCGCTGCGGAGGGGAGTCCGGGCCCTGTGTGTGATCTCGTCGGGCTTCGCCGAGGTGGGCGCCGCCGGCCGCGAGCTGCAGGAGCGCCTGCTCGCCCTCGTCCGCGCACACGGCGCGCGCCTGGTCGGGCCGAACTGCCTCGGCGTCGCCGTTCCGGGGATCGGGCTGAACGCGACCTTCGCGCCGCGCGCGCTGCCGGAGGGACGGATTGCGTTCTCCTCGCAGTCGGGCGCGCTGGGGCTCGCCCTGCTCGAGAAGGCGGCCGAGCGCAGCCTCGGCTTCTCGGCCTTCGTGTCGATCGGCAACAAGGCGGACGTCTCCTCGAACGACTTGCTCGAGTGGTGGGAGGACGACCCCCAGACCGCCGCCGTCCTCCTCTACCTGGAGTCGTTCGGCAACCCGCGCAAGTTCGGGCGGCTGGCCCGCCGCGTCGCGCGTCAGAAGCCGATCCTCGCGCTCAAGGCCGGAACCACGACCGCCGGCGCGCGGGCGGCGAGCTCGCACACCGCGGCGCTGGCCGGCTCGGAGGCCGCCGTCGACGCGCTCTTCCATCAGGCGGGGGTGCTCCGCTCCCGCTCGCTCGAGGAGCTGGTCGACGCGGCGGCACTCTTCTCCAGCCAGCCGCTGCCCGCCGGCCGCCGCGTCGGCGTGGTCACGAACGCGGGCGGGCTCGGGATTCTCTGCGCGGACGCGTGCGAAGCGGCCGGGCTCGAGCTGCCGACGCTGTCGGAGAGCACCCGGCACGCCCTCGCTCCGCTCCTTCCCCGCGAAGCGAGCCTCGCGAACCCCGTCGACTTCCTCGGCTCGGCGACCGTCGAGACCTACGAGGCGGCGCTCCCCGTCCTGCTCGCCGACCCGCAGCTCGACGCGCTGATCGTCCTCTTCGTCCCGCCGGTGGTCGCGGGCGCCGAGGACGTGGGCGGCGCGATCCGCCGGGCGGTGACGAGCTCGGCGCCGGAGAAGCCGGTGCTGGCGGTGGTGATGAGCGCGGAGGGCACGCCGACCGCCCTGCGCGAGCAGGGCTCGCCCGTGGCGACGTTTCCGTACCCGGAGTCGGCCGCCCGCGCCCTCGGGCTCGCCGCCCAGCGGGCGGAGTGGCTTCGCCGCCCCGCCGGGACCGTCCCCTCGCCCGCCGGGATCGACTCCGCCGCCGCCCGCCGGCTCGTCGAGGAGGCGCTTCGCGGCTCCAGCGAGATCTGGCTCGACCCCCCCCGCACGCGGGCGCTGCTCGAGGCCTACGGGGTCCCCGTCGTGCCCGAGCGGGTCGCCGGGACCGCCGAGGACGCGGCCGCCGCAGCCGCAGAGCTCGGCTTCCCCGTCGTGGTCAAGACCGCGGCCGCCGGGGCGCACAAGACGGAGCGCGGCGGGGTCGCCCTCGACGTCCGGGACGAAGGCGAGGTTCGCGCCGCCGTCGAGCGGATCGGCGCGCCGGTCGTCGTCCAGCCGTACCTGCGCGGCGGTGTCGAGCTGCTCGCCGGCATCGTCCAGGACCCGGTGTTCGGCCCCCTCGTCGCGTTCGGGCCCGGCGGCATTCTCGCCGAGCTGATCGGCGCAGCGTCGTTCAGGATCGCGCCGCTGACCGACGTGGACGCCGAGGAGCTCGTCCACGCCGGCAAGGCAGGCCGGCTCGTCGCCGGCTTTCGCGGCGCGCCGGCGGCCGACACGGAGGCGCTCGTCGACCTCGTCCTTCGGCTTGCCCGCCTCGCCGAGGAGCTGCCGGAGGCGGAGGAGCTCGATCTCAACCCGGTGATCGCGACGGAGAAGGGGTGCGTCGCCGTCGATGCCCGGATCCGCCTTCGCGCGAGGCCGCGCTCGCAGAGCCTGAAGGGCTGGTAACGCGATGAGAGAGCGCGCGCCGGCGCTCGCCGCGCTCGCGGGCATCGCCGCCGGCGGGGCGATCCGGCTCGCCGGCCATCCGGACGCGGCCGATGCCGTCTGGGCGGCTGGTGCGGCGCTCGTGCTCGCTCCGCTCGCGTGGTCGGTGGCGCGCGCGCTTCTGCGCCGGGACGTCGGCGTCGACGCGATCGCGCTCGTCGCGATCGTGGTGGCGCTCGCGCTCGGCGAGTACCTGGCCGGCGCGGTCGTGGCGCTGATGCTCGCCGGCGGGAACGCGCTCGAGGCGCACGCGAATCGCCGTGCGCGGCGCGAGCTGGTCGCCCTGGTCGAGCGAGCGCCGCGGTTCGCACACAGGCGGCGGGGCGAGACGATCGAGGAGGTCGGCGTCGGCGACCTCGCCGTCGGCGACCTGGTCGTCGTCCGGGCGGGTGAGGTCGTCCCGGTCGACGGCGTCGTCGACAGCGGCCTGGCGGTCCTGGACGAGGCTGCCCTCACCGGCGAGCCCCTGCCGGTCACCCGCCGGCCGGGCGAGTCCGTGCGCAGCGGCACGGCGAACGCCGGCGACGTCTTCGAGCTCCGTGCCGTCCGGCCTGCTGCCGAGAGCGCCTACGCGGCGCTCGTGCGCCTCGTGCACGAGGCGGAGACGCAGAAGGCGCCGTTCGTCCGGCTCGCCGATCGCTATGCGGCGGTCTTCCTGCCGGTCACGCTCGCCGTCGCAGGCGCCGCGTGGGCGGCCAGCGGCAGCCCGGTCCGCGCGCTCGCCGTCCTCGTCGTGGCCACCCCGTGCCCGTTGATCCTCGCCGCGCCGATCGCGCTGATCGCCGGCGTCTCGCGGGCCGCGCGCGCCGGCGTGATCGTCAAGGGCGGCGGCACGATCGAACGCCTGGGCGAGGCGAGGACGGTGCTGCTCGACAAGACTGGAACGGTCACGCTCGGCGCCCCCTGCGTCGAGCAGGTCGTCCCCCTCGACGGCCTTCCCGGCCCGGACGTGCTGCGGCTCGCCGCCTCGCTCGACCAGCTGTCCATGCATTCGCTCGCCGGGGCGCTCGTCCGCGCCGCCCGGTCGCGCGGGCTGAAGCTGAGCGTCCCGCGCGAGACGGTCGAGGAGCCCGGGCAGGGGATCGAGGGTCGCGTCGACGGCCGGCGTGTGGCGGTCGGGAGCTCGGCGTGGCTGGGACGGCGAGGCTACGACGGCGGCGCGGCCGGGGTGCTGCCACCGGTCGAGGCAGGTCGGGCGCGCGTGCTCGTCGGCGTGGACGGGACGCTCGCGGGCTGCATCGTCCTCGGCGACCGGCTTCGCGCCGAGGCCGCCGGTCTCGTACCGGCCCTGCGGCGTGCGGGGATCCGCCATGTCGCGCTCGCGACCGGCGACGGCTCGGAGGTCGGCGAGCAGACCGGCGGGGCCCTCGGCGTCGACCGCGTCTACGTGGATCAGTCGCCGGCGGACAAGCTCGAGCTCGTGAAGTCCTTCCGCGCGCGACCGGAGCTGCGGCCGGTGGTGATGGTCGGAGACGGCGTCAACGACGCTCCCGCGCTCGCGCTGGCGGACGTGGGCATCGCGATCGCCGCGTCCGGCGGGACGATCTCCTCCGAGACCGCCGACGCCGTGGTCGTCGTCGACCGGATCGACCGCGTCGCCGACGTCCTCCGGATCGGACGGCGCTCGCTCGCGATCGCCCGGCAGTCGGTGCTCGCCGGGATCGCCCTCTCGCTCGTCGCCATGGCGTTCGCCGCGTTCGGCTTCCTCGAGCCGGTCGCGGGCGCGCTGCTGCAGGAGGCGATCGACGTCGCCGTGATCGCCAACGCGCTCCGCGCGCTCGGCGGCTGACTCCGTACTTCCCCGCACGAGCGTCCGTGGCCGCACCGATGCACGTCTGCGCCGGTCGGCCGATTGTGTTCCTGTCGAGACGAGGAGGTCGAAAATGAAGGTCGAGCAGGTCATGACACGCGACGTCGTCACGGTCGAGCCGGAGACGCCGCTGAAGGAGGTGGCCAGGATCCTGGCCGAGCGCGGGATCTCGGGAGTTCCGGTCGTCGACGCTGCCGGCGTGACGGTGGGCGTCGTCTCGGAGGCCGACATCCTCGCCAAGGAGCGCGGGCTCGACGAGCCGAAGCGGGCGCTCTGGCGGCGTTTCGAGCTTCGCGACCGGCTGCTCAAGCTCGAGGCTCGGACCGCCGGAGAGGCGATGACCTCGCCCGCCAGGACGATCCTGCGGACGCGTCCGGTCGCGGAGGCGGCCGCGCGCATGCTGGACGAGGGCGTCAACCGGCTGCCGGTGGTCGACCGCGCCGGCACGCTCGTCGGAATCGTCACGCGTGCCGACCTCGTTCGCGCCTTCGTCCGCCCCGACGAGGAGATCGAGAAGGAGATCCGCGAGGACGTGTTCCGGCGCACGTTGTGGCTGGACCCCGACGCGTTCGTGATCCACGTTCGGGACGGCGAGGTCGCGCTGCGCGGCGCGGTGTCGACACGTGTGGACGCCGAGCTGGCGTCGGCGTTCGTCGCGAAGGTCCCCGGCGTGGTCGAGGTCGACTCCACGCTCACCTGGTCCGGAGACGATCTCGAGTAGCGCCGGGCGGCCGCCGGTAGTGTGGACGGCGACGAAAGGAGGCGGCGATGGACGTTCCCAGCGGGCGGTCCAGCCGGGGCGGGCTCGTGCCGGCGCACCCGTTCGACATCGAGGGGGTGAAGGACCGGCTGGCTGCGGGAGACGGCGGCTACGAGATCGTGCACGCGTCGCCGGGCCTCGAGATCGGCGTCTACGTGCTGGTCGCTCCCGAGCCCGACCGGCAGCAGCCGCACGCGGACGACGAGGTGTACGTCGTGCTGGAAGGACGGGGCGTGCTCGAGGTCGAGGGCGAGCGCGTCGAGCTGCGCGAAGGTCACGCCGTCTTCGTCCCCGCGGGCGCGGAGCACCGCTTCGTCGGCTACGAGCAGCTGTCCGTGCTCGTGATCTTCGATCGCAGGGAGTCGTGAGCCGCCCGGGCCGCCCGGGCGCTCGGCGGCACGCCTGACCGGACGGCGCTAGGGAATCGCGCTCGCCGGGGCGTCTTCGGCGGTCGAGACGGGAACGTCGGGATCGACCGCGTCCGCTTCCTTCAGCACCTGCTCGGCCGCGGCACGCTCCTCCTCTGAGCGTGCGGCCTCCTGGCGGGCGGCGACCTCGCGCCGGGCCGCGGACGCCAGACGCTCCTCCGCAACGCGGCGCAGCTCGGCCGCCTTCTCGCGCTTCGCCTGCCGGCGCCGCGACGGCGTCCCGATCACCACCAGGCCGAGCACGAGCACGAGGACGACACCGACCGCGACGATCACCCAGGCCCAGACCATGCCGTCTCGTAACCCCGGAGCCGGCCCGACAAACATGCGAACCCGCAGTGGGCGCGCCGCCGTTACAGAGTCGGAATCGAGCCGGTGCTCGCGATCAGCTCCACACGCCTGTGAGATCGGACGTCGGGAGGCCGGCGCGCCTCGACGACCGCGAACGCCCCGAGCCGGAGCCGGTCGTCGCGAACGCGCCGACCACCGCGTTCTCCTGGCTCGTGGTGACGCTCGGGTGGCTCGTCGTGCCGGCGCTCGTCGTCGCGGCGCTCGCCGCCCGCGCGTACCTGCCGTCGATCTCGACGCTCCCGGAGTCGGGAGTGCGGGCGCTGCTCCCCGACCACACGACCGCCGGGCTCGCAGAGGAGGAGGCGAACCGGCTGTTCGGCGCGTCGTTGCTCCCCCGGATCGCCGTCGTCCAGCGCGACCCCGCCGGGCTGACCGGGGCGCAGCAGCGCCGGATCGTGCGCACGGCGCTGCTGCTCGACCGGGGACGGCTGCCTGGATTCCCACCGCGGTCGCGCGCCCTTCCCTACCTGAACGTCTCTCGGCTGGTGCCCGGCGCGCGTGAGCACGCGACGACCGCGATCACCTATCTGGGCTTTCCCGCTTCGCTCACGACCCGCGAGCAGCGCTCGCTCGCGGACCGCTACGCGCACGCGACGAGCGTTCCGGGGGCGCCCGCGCGGGCAACCGGGTTCCTCCCGGGCTCCGTCGCGCAGTCGGACGCGATCGACGACGGCCTGATCTGGGTGGAGATCGCGACCGTCGGGCTCGTCGCCGCGATCATCGGCCTCTACCTGCGCTCGCTGGTCGCGCCGCTCGTCACGCTCGCCGCGGCGGGGATCGCCTACCTGATCGCGGTCGGGGCGCTGTCCTACCTCGCCGAGGAGCAGGGCCTGCAGGTCCAGAACGAGGTCGAGCCGATCGTCGTCGTCCTGCTCCTGGCGGTGGTCACCGACTACTCGGTCTTCCTGCTCTCGGGGATGCGCGGCCGGGTCCGAACCGGCGAGCGGCCGCGGGTCGCCGCGAAGCGTGCCACCGCCCAGGTGCTTCCGATCATCGTCGGCGCCGGCGTGCTCGTCGCCGCGGGGCTCGCTGCGCTGCGCCTCGCGAGCATCGGCTTCGTCCAGACGCTCGGCCCGGCGATGGCCGTCGTCGTGCTGATCAGCCTCGGCGTGTCGATCACCTTCGTCCCCGCGGCGATGGGGATCCTCGGCCGGGCGCTGTTCTGGCCCGGGCTCGGCGGCACCGGCGCCGGCGCCCGGGAGCCGCCGCTGGCCCGGCTCGGCTCCGCCTTCCGCGGGGCGCTCGCACACGGAACGAGCCGGAGGCTGGGAGCGCTTCCGACCGTGGTCGTCGCCGGAGCCGCGCTCGCGTTCGCCTCGATCGGGCTCGCGCAGCTCCATCTCGGCCTGACGCCGATTCGCGGTCTCGCCGCGGACAACGCCGTCGCGCGCGCCGACCGCGACGCCGCACGCGGGTTCGCCGCCGGGGTGGTCGCGCCGACCGAGATCGTCCTCCGGAGGCCGGGGCGCGCCTTCGAGCGCAGGAAGCTGGAGCGGTTCGGCCGCGCCCTGGCGGGACGCCCCGAGGTCGCCGCCGTGATCGGCGCCGGCCTGCCGACGCTCCCTCGCCGGGCGCAGCCCGTCTTCCGGACGCGGTCCGGCGACGCGGTGCGGTACCTCGTCGCCCTGCCTCACCACCCGTACGGCTCGGCCGCGATCGACGACCTCCACCGGCTGCGATCGGCGATGCCGGGCCTCCTCGCCGGGAGCGGTCTCGGCGGGACGCGCGTCTCGTACGCGGGGGACACGGCGCTGGCGGGCGAGGCGACCGGGCGGATCGACCGCGACCTGCTCGTCGTCGGCGCGGCGGCGGCGCTCGTCAACGTCCTGCTGCTCGCCCTGTTCCTGCGCTCGCTGGTCGCACCGCTGCTCCTGGTGGCGACCAGCGTCCTCGCGATCACGGCCACGCTCGGGATCACCGCCGCCGTCTTCCGCGCGGCCGGCACGCCCGACCTCACCTACTACGTGCCGCTCGCGGTCGGCGTCCTCCTGCTCTCGCTCGGCACCGACTACAACCTCTTCATCGTCGGCAGGATCTGGCAGGAGTCGCGGACCCGGGACATCCGTGGCGCGATCCGCGCCGCCGTGCCGCGCGCGAGCCGGGCGATCTCGATCGCCGCGCTCGCGCTGGCCGCGTCGTTCGCCACGCTCGCGATCATCCCGATCGCCCCGTTCCGCGAGTTCGCCTTCGCGGTCTGCGTCGGCGTCCTGGTCGACGCGTTCGTGGTCCGGACGCTGCTGATCCCGGCGCTGCTCGCCGCCTTCGGCGAGTCGATTCGGTGGCCGGCGCGGCGGCGGGCCGCGGCCGCGACCGGCGAGCCGCTCTAACCGACGCCGCGTCCGGTCGTCACAGTCGGCGTGCGGGCGCCGACCACTGCCGCGCAGGAGTTGCCGGCTCCTGCCCCCGAGGCTGTCCCTGCGCGCGGATACTGGCGTGACGTCTGGCGTCGGTTCCTCGACGACCGGGCGGCGGTCGCCGCGCTCGCGCTGCTCGTCTTCATCGTCTTCAGCTGCTTCGCCGGCGAGTCGATCGCGTCCCACTTCCTCGGGCACGGGTCGGACGAGCTGTTTCCGTTCGCGACGAGCGACAACCTGACGCCGAGGGGCCCCTTCGCCTGGGTGCCGGACGTCCACTCCGCATACCCGCCACCGAACGCGCACACGCCGACGACGCTCTTCCTGCTCGGCGCCGACGGGCCGACCGGCCGCGACGAGTTCCTGCGCCTCCTCTCGGGCGGGCAGATCTCGCTCGAGATCGCGCTCGGCGCGACGCTGGTCGCGGCGCTGATCGGGATCACGCTCGGCGTGTTGAGCGGCTACTTCGGCGGCTGGGCCGACGCGGCCGTGTCCGCCGCGACCGAGTTCGCGATGGCGTTCCCGCTGCTCCTGCTCGTGATCGCGATCGGGCAGACGATCGCCGACCGCTTCGACTTCGTCACCCTCCACGGCCTGTTCGAGCCGGGGGTGCTCTCGCTCTCGGTCGTGATCGGCCTCTTCATGTGGTTCCACCCGGCGAAGATCGTGCGCTCGCTGATCCTGACGCTGCGGGAGAGCGAGTTCGTCGAGGCGGCGCGCATGACGGGGGCCTCCAACCGGCGCATCGTCGTCCGCCACCTGCTGCCGCACATCGCCGGCCCGGTACTGGTCTGGTCGACGATGGTCGTCGCGTCGGTGATCGTGCTCGAGGCCGCGCTGTCGTTCCTCAACTTCGGCGTCAAGCTCCCGGCGGCGAGCTGGGGCACCCTGCTCTCCGCCAACTGGGGCACGCTCCTCAGCTTCTCCAACCAGCCGCCGATCCAGACGACCGCCTGGACGATGGCGCTGCCGGCCGTCTGCGTCTTCCTGACGGTGCTCTCGCTGACCCTGGTCGGCGACGGCCTCCGCTACGCGCTCGATCCCCGTGGGGAGGGGTCGTGACCGCCTACGTCGTCAGGCGAGTCCTGTCGGCCGTGCTGCTCCTGCTCAGCATCAGCCTCGTCACCTACCTCGTCTTCTACACCATCCCCACGAACCCGGCGTGCGTCGTCGTCGACTGCGGGCCCGGCAACCACACGACGCCGGAGCAGCTCCACGCCGCGGAGCACCTGATCGGCGTCGACCAGCCCGTGCTCGTCCAGTACGGCCACTTCCTCTGGCGGCTCGTCAGCCGCGGCAGCCTCGGCCGCTCCTTCACCGGGAACGAGTCGGTGACGGCGATCATCGGCCAGACGCTGCCGGTGACCGCCTCGCTCGTCCTCGGCGGCGCCGTGCTCCTGCTCCTGCTGGCCGTGCCGCTGGCGATCGTCGCGGCGCGGCGCCCGCGCTCGCCCGTCGACCGGGGGCTGCTGGCGGCGGCGATCGTCGGGATCGCGGTGCATCCGTTCGTGCTCGCGATCGGCCTGCGCAGCATCTTCGCGCGCCATCTCGGGATCGCGCCCCGCGGCGGCTACTGCACGCTGCTCCCGTCGGACGGCTGCTCCGGGCCGGCCAGCTGGGCGTACCACATGTACCTGCCCTGGCTGACCTTCGCGCTCTTCTTCCTGCCCCTCTACATGCGGATGATCAGAGCGCGCGTCCTCGAGACGATGGGGGAGCAGTTCGTGATCGCCGCGCGCGCGAAGGGCGTGCCGGAGTCGCGCCTCGTCGTCTCCCACGTCCTGCGCAACACGATGGGGCCGGTGCTGGCGATGGTGGCGGTCGACCTGGGGACGGCGATCACCGCCGCGATCTACGTCGAGACGATCTTCGGCCTGCCGGGCCTCGGCCACGAGGCGGTCGAGGCGCTCGCGGGCGCGGGCGGCTACGACCTCCCCGTCGTCGTCGGCATCGTCCTGACGATCGCCGTGGGGGTGACGCTGCTCAACACGGCGGCCGACCTGGCGATCGCGGGGCTCGACCCGCGCGTCCGGCTCGGCGCCGGAAAGGGGCTGCTGCGGCTGCCGCGGCCGGTCGCGCGAGTGGCCCGCCGCGTCCCGCCGCGCGTCGCGTGGGCCGGGGCGGCCGCGGTCGTCGCCGCGCTGGGCGGCCTGCTCGCGTGGAACGCGACGCGCTCGAGCGGGGCGAACGCCGGGGCGGCACCTGCGTCGCTCCTGAGCGGGCCGGTCCAGACCCTGCCGGCCGGCTGGTCCGAGACGAAGCCGCTGGAGGACGGGCAGATGGTGTTCCGCGTCCGGGCGATCGAGGTGGGACGGCGAGGCTGGCTCGTGCGCGGCTCGGTCGAGAACCGCTCGCGCACGGCGTACACGATCGCGTTCGGGCGGAACGCGGGCGCCACCGCCGGGTTCTCGGTGCTCGAGCCGGCGACGCTCGGCCTCCGCGTCCTGCCTGCGACCGCGTTCCGGCCCGCGCTGCCGCCGGTGCTCGCGCCCGGCGGGCGCTGGAGCGGGGCGTTCGCGGGAACGAGCGCGATCCCGCACGGCAAGTTCCTGTACGTCGGGTTCGGCTACTTCCTGCCTGCCCGGCCGGCGGACGAGTCGTCGACGCCCTTGCTCGCGCGCGACGGCTTCAACTGGCTGACGACGCACACGTTTCGCGTGTCGCGATAGGCGGGGCCCGATCGGACTACCCTGTCCGCGGAGCGGCATGCGGCCGGTGCCGCAGCCGGTCTTCAAAACCGGTGAGGTCTGGTAGCCCCAGGCTGGGTAGGTTCGACTCCTGCGCCGCTCCGTTCGGTCGAACACCCCCGGTGACCACGAGCAGGTTCGTCGAGGGACGGCCGCCGCCGGTCTCCGCGTTGCTTGACGGGCGGCGGGCCGTGGGCGACGATTCCGGCCGACTCTGCGGCGCTCGACCGTCTCCAGGAGAGGGGGAACGTCGATGGCCGCGGATCCGTACGAGCACTACGTCGACCTCGTCTGCGAAGGCGGCGGGGTCAAGGGGATCGGCCTCGCCGGTGCGCACGCGCTGCTGGAGGAGCGCGGCTATCAGCCGCAGAACGTCGCAGGCACCTCGGCCGGGGCGATCACCGCGGCGCTGATCGCCGCCGGCTACGCGGCGGCGGAGATCCGGGAGATCGTCTTCGGGCTCGACTTCCGGCAATTCGAGGACGAGTCCGTCGTCGACCGGATCCCGGTCGTCGGCAGGCCGCTGAACGTCCTGCTCGAGACCGGCATCTTCGAGGGCGACCGCTTCCTCGACTGGATGCGCGACCTGCTCGCGGCGAAGGGCGTCCGCACCTTCGCCGACCTTCGCACGCAGTGGGACGATCCGAAGTACCGCTCGCGCCTGCAGGTGATCGCGTCGGACGTCACCGCTCGCCGGCTGCTCGTCCTGCCGCGGGACGCGGGCGCGCTCGGGGTCGACCCGGACTCGCTCGAGGTTGCGCTCGCGGTGCGGATGAGCATGTCGATCCCGATCTTCTTCGAGCCCGTTCGGATGGAGAATCCGGTCACGAACCACGAGCACGTGATCGTCGACGGCGGGATGCTCTCCAACTTTCCCGTCTGGCTGTTCGACTGCTCCGACGAGGAGACCCCCGACTGGCCGACGTTCGGGCTCCTGCTCGTCGAGCCCGACCCGAAGATCCCGATCAGCGAGCGCCTGCCGCAGCCCGAGCACGCGCCGCGCGGCGCCCGGGGCCTGGTCAGCCTCCTCTCCGGGATGGTGCACACGATGATGGAGGCGCACGACCGCCTGTACGTCGAGAAGGCGCAGTACGCCCGCACGATCCCGATTCCGACGCTCGGCGTGCACACGACCGAGTTCGACCTCTCGCCGCAGCGGGCGCAGGCCCTGTACGACTCCGGCCGCCAGGCGGCGGAGACGTTCCTCGAGACGTGGGACTTCGACGCCTACGTCGCGGCGTTCCGGAAGGGGAAGACGACGTCGCGCCGGTCCGACATCGCCGAGGAGCTGCGGGCGGCCGAACGGGTCTGAGCCGCCCGGAGCCGCCTCCGCGGCGACGGGCGCCCACTGGTCTCCCGCCCGATCGGCGATCATCGAGGGACGCACGTGGTGTCTCGGCAGGTCGACATCGTCGGACGCGATGCCCAGCTCGACGTCCTGCGAACGCTCCTCGGCGCGGGTGGCACTCCCCGTGCGCTCGTGCTCTCGGGCGGCGCCGGCATCGGCAAGTCGACGCTCTGGGAGGCGGCGCTCGCGGCTGCTCGCGAGGCGGGCGCGGCTCCATTGGCGACGCGGGCCGGCCTGGCCGAGTCCGGGCTGTCCTTCGCGGGGCTCGGCGACCTGCTGGAGACCGTCGACGTGGCCGCTCTCCCCGGTCTCCCCGGGCCGCAGCGGCGGGCGCTCGAGATCGCGCTCCTGCGGGCGGAGCCCGGCCGCGCACCCCCGGAGGCGCGGGCGATCGCGCTGGGGTTCCTGAACACGCTGCGCGCCCTGGCTGCGGAGCGGCCGCTGCTGGTCGCGATCGACGACGTGCAGTGGCTCGACCGGGCCTCGGCCGACGCGATCGCCTTCGCCGCGCGCCGCCTGGACGGCGAGGCCGTCTCCTTCCTCCTCGCCAGGCGCCCCGGGCGCCCGTCGCCGGTCGAGCGCGCCCTCGACGCCGACCGGATCGAGATCGGCCCGCTCAGCCTGGGCGCGATCCGGCGCATCCTCTCCGATCGCCTCGGCCTCAGCCTGCCGCGACACCTCCTGCGGCGGGTGGTCGACGCGACGGTCGGAAACCCGCTGTTCGCGCTCGAGCTCGGGCGGGTGCTGGTCGAGCGGGGGCTGCCGGGCGTCGGCGAGGAGCTCCCGGTCCCGGACCGGGTCGAGGAGCTGCTCGGCAAACGGGTCACCCGGCTGCGGCCGGCGGTCCGCCGCCTTCTGCTCGTGGTCGCGCTGACCGGTGAGCTCGGGGAGGGCGAGCTCCGTGCGCTGGCGGACGGCGACACCGTCGAGGAGGCGGTCGACGCGGGCGTGCTCGTTGCAGAGGGCGGACGGGTCCGGGCTTCGCACCCGCTGCTCGCCGCCGCGGCCCGGGGGCGCTCGCGGCCGCGTGATCGGCGTGAGCTCCACCGAACGCTCGCGGAGGTGGTCGCCGGCGAGGAGCGGCGCGTCCGCCACCTCGCGCTCGCCGCCGAGCAGCCGGACGAGGAGCTCGCGGGGCGGCTCGCGCGCGGTGCCGACGCCGCCTCGTCCCGCGGTGCACGCCGCGAGGCGGTCGAGCTGGCCGAGCACGCGTTGCGCCTCTCGCCGGCCGACTCGACGGAGCGGCCCTCGCGCCTGCTCGCGCTCGCCGCGATGCTCGTCGCCGCCGGAGACGTGCGGCGCCTGCCGGGGCTGCTCGGCCCGAGCCTGGAGGAGCTGCCGCCGGGGCCCCTGCGCGCCAGAGCGCACCTGCTGCTCTGCGAGGGAATGGAGACGCTTGCGGAGGCCGAGCCTCACCTCGAGCAGGCGCTCGCGGAGAGCGCCTCCGATCCGGGCCTTCACGCGTTCGTGCTGGCGGAGATGTCCAGCAACCGCGCGGTGATCGCCGTCGAGCGGGTCGAAGAAGCCGAGCGGCGCGCGCTCGACGCGTTGCCCGCCGCGCGCGAGGCCGGGCCGGACGTCGCGCGGGACGTGCTCCACGCGGTCGGCTGGGCGCGTAGCCTGCGCGGGCGGCCGATCGAGGACGTCTGCGCCGAGTTCGAGGCGATCTCGGGCGACGCCTTCTACCTGGCCGGCAGTCCCGACCGGGTCGCCGCGCAGCGGCACGTCTGGCGCGGGGAGCTCGGGCCCGCACGCGAGCTCCTCACCGGGCTGGCGGCGGTCGCCGACGAGCGCGGCGAGGCGATCTCGTACGCGCTCGTTCGCCTGCACCTCTGCGAGCTCGAGCTGAGGATCGGCAACTGGGACGCCGCCGCCCGCCTGCTCGACGAGTGGGCCGACCCGGCCGAGCGAGCCCTGCTGCACTGGCCGATGTACGAGCGCTGTCGCGCGCTCCTCGCCGCGGGGCGGGGGCGGTCCGACGAGGCCCGCCGGACGGCCGAAGGCGCAATCGCAGCCGCCGAGCGGGCCGGCGTCGGCTGGGACCGGCTCGAGGCGCAGCGCGCGCTCGGGGTCGCCGAGCTTCTCGCGCGCCTGCCCGAGCCGGCCGTGAGCAGCCTGGGCGCGGTCTGGGAGCACACGTGCCGGGAGGGCGTCGACGAGCCCGGCGTGTTTCCGGTCGCGCCCGACCTCGTCGAAGCGCTCGTCGAGCTCGATGCGCTCGCCGAGGCCCGGTCGGTGACCGGTCGGCTCTCGCGCCTCGCCGCCGACCAGGATCACCCGTGGGCGCTGGCGGCCGCGAAACGGTGCGGCGGCCTGGTCGCCCTTGCCGGCGAGGGCGCCGACGAGGGCGTCGCGATGCTCGAGGGCGCCGCAGCCGACCAGGGCGAGCTCGGGCTTCGGTTCGACCGAGCGCGCACGCTGCTCGTGCTCGGCCGGGCGCAGCGGCGCCGGAGGAAGTGGGCGGCCGCGAGGTCGGCGCTCGAGCAGGCGAGGTCCGCGTTCGACGAGCTGGGCTCGGACGGCTGGGCGGCGGAGGCCGGCTCCGAGCTGGCGCGCCTCGGGGGCAGGCAACCGGGCTCGCGCGACGAGCTGACGCCGACCGAGCGCCGCGTGGCCGAGCTCGCCGGCGACGGGCGCTCGAACAAGGAGATCGCACAGGCGCTCTTCGTCACCGTGCACACGGTCGAGGTTCATCTCTCCCGCGTCTACGCGAAGCTCGGAGTCCGCTCGCGGTCGCAGCTGGCCGCGTCGCTGCGGCCGTAGCGGGAAAAGTGTGAGGGTTTCCGCTATTTCGGCGCGCGGCGCCCTTGCCTACCGTCGGCGGCATGACGAGCTTCGGGAGACGAGGGCTCGCGGTTGCAGGCGTGGCCGGGCTCGCGGCGATCGTGCTGAGCGCGGGGACCGCGGCGGCGCCGGGGCGGAGGGCGCCGGGCCGGAGGGCGCCGCGGATCGTCTCGGCGGCGATGCTCGACGCCGACCGCGACGCCCGCGCGGACGGCGTCAGGCTCACCTACTCGGCCCGGATCCGTCACCGCCTCGACCGCGACGGTCGGTACCCGTTCGCGGTCGCCGGCTACCGGATCCGCTGGGTCGGAGCCGCGCGCGGCCGCTCGCTCGTGCTCGCGCTGAGGGAGAAGGCGAAAGCCGACCCGGGAGCGCGCCCGTCGATCCGCTACCGGCCGACGCGCTCGAAGCCGGTTCTGAGCGCCGCCGGCACGCAGGCCGTGAGGCAGGTGTTCCGCCGGGTGCGCGCGCACCGGCACCTCCCGGCAGCCGCGACCGTGCCGACGTCCAGGCCGGCCTCGCCGACCACCACGACCACGACGACGACGCCGGCCTCCACGCCGGCGACGTCAGACGCCGATCACGACGGCACTCCCGACAGCCGCGATTGCGCCGCGCACGATCCGGCCGTCCATCCCGGCGCGCCCGACCTGCCCGACATCGGGTTCGTCGACTCGAACTGCGACGGGATCGACGGGACGGAGAGCGACGCGATCTTCGTCTCTCCGGCCGGCAGCGACGCGAACCCGGGGACGCGGTCGAGGCCGAAGCGCCAGATCGAGGCCGCGGTGCTCGCCGCCGCCGGCACGGCGAAGTACGTCCTCGCCGCGGCCGGGACCTACGGCCGTGTCGAGGCCCGGAGCGGCGTGAGCGTCTACGGCGGCTACGAGGCGGGCACCTGGAAGCGCCCGGCTTCCGGGCCGACCCTGATCCACGGCGCCCCCGAGGGCTTCGAGGCCCTCGCGGCGAAGGACGTCGTCCTCCAGCTCCTGAGCGTGCACGGCGACAACCCCGGCACGCCGGGAGCGAGCGCCTACGGGATCCGCGAGCTCTCCGGGTCGAGGCTCACGCTGCAGCGCGTCGACGTCAGCGCCGACAACGGCGTGGCCGGTGCGGCCGGTGCGGGCGGAGCCGCCGGGCTTCCCGGCGCCCCGGGCAAGGACGGCCAGGTCGGCTGGTGCGACGACAACTTCGCGGGCCTCGGCGGCGCGGGCGGCTCGAGCCCGGCAGGCAGGCCGGGGGGCGCCGGCGGGGACGGCATCTACAGCGACCTGAACGGCGGGTACGGGCACCCCGGCCGCCCGGGGCTCCCGGCAACGGCGGGCGGTGCGGGCGGCAAGTCCGGGAATCCGGGCAAGCCGGGGGCTGCCGGCCAGAGCGGCGACAACGGCGCGCCGGGATCGAGCGCGGCCGGGGAGGCGTTCTCCTTCGCCGGCGCCGGCACGGTCTGGAACGGCGGCCGGGCACCGGCCGGGCTCGCCGGCGCCCCGGGCCAGGGGGGCGGCGGTGGCGGCGGTGGCGGCGGGCAGACGGGCACCTTCGCGATCGACGGCACCGGCGGCGGCGGCGGTGGCGGGGGCGGCGGCGCAGCCGGCGGGGCCGGCGGTTCAGGCGCTGGGGGCGGAGGCGGCTCGTTCGGGATCTACCTCGACGATTCCGCGGTAGTCGTCGGCCGCAGCTCGGTGAAGGCCGGAAACGGCGGGCCGGGCGGCCGCGGCGGCGACGGCGGCTTCGGCGGGACGGGCGGCGCCGGCGGCAAGGGCGGAGCGGCCTACTGCACTCCCGCCGAGGTCGGCGCCGGGGGGAACGGCGGTCGCGGCGGATCGGGTGGACACGGCGGCGGCGGTGGCGGCGGCGCCGGGGGGCCGAGCGTGGGGATCCTCGAAGTGGGCCCGTCGTCCGCGAGCATCTCCGACTCGACCGTGACCGCAGGCACCGCGGGCGCCGGCGGCCCCGGCGGCGGGCCGGGCGCGTCGTCGCCGGGCTCGACCGGGTCACCCGGGCAGTCTGCGGACGTCAAGCGGGTCTGAGCGTGGCCGAGTTCCTCGTCGAGCTCTACCTTCCGCGGTCCGACCCCTCGGCGGTCGCAGGCGCCGTCGCCGGAGCCCGGCGCGCCGCCGAGGAGCTGACCGCCGCCGGCACGCCGGTCCGGTTCGTCCGCTCGATCTTCGTCCCGGAGGACGAGACCTGCTTCCAGCTCTTCGAAGCGGCGTCGGCCGAAGCGGTTCGCGAGGCGGCCGACCGGGCCGAGCTTCGCGTCGACCGGATCTCCCGCACGGACGGCTCGCCCGAGGAAGGCCGCGTTGATCCCTGCCGATCTCAGACGACCTAGGAGGTCGCCATGCGCACCAGAGCACCGATCGTCCTGTCCGCCACGGCCCTGCTGATCGCCGTCCTCGGCTCGACGCCACTCGGGCACGCCGCCGGGGAGCGGCTCGCGGCCGTCGTCCCGCCGTTCGCGAAGACGGCCGGCTACGCGAAGCTGTCCGGCAACTCGGCCCAGCTGAACGGACGGCGCTCGACCCTGACGGGGGCGCCCCGGACGATTCCCGTCGTCGGCAGGAACGGCAAGCTCCCGGCGGCGATCATCCCTGCAGGCTCGCAGGCCGCGCTCGGCGCCGGCCCGCAGGGCCCCCAGGGGCCGAAGGGAGACAAGGGCGACCGGGGGCCGAAAGGGGAGAAGGGCGACCGCGGCCCCGCCGGCCCGTCGGGCCCGGCCGGCCCCGCAGGTCCTCAAGGCCCGCCCGGACTCAGCCGCTGGACCTACGTCACGCAGGGGATGACGGTCCCCCCCGACGCGATCAAGACGGCGACCGCCAACTGCCCGGCCGGGACGCGAGTGCTGGGGGGCGGCGTCGCGACCTCGAGCGCGTACGACACCAACACCCACATCCTCAACGACGCCCCGAGCGGGGCGGCGACCGGGTGGTACGCAACGATCTGGAACAACGCAGGGGCCAACCTGACCATCACCTACTACGTCTGGGCGATCTGCGCGGCGGTCTGAGGCGGGCGCCCGGCAAGGGAGCGATCACATGCGTCACCGAGCACCGCTCGTCCTCGCGGCCACAGCCCTCGCCCTCGCCGTCCTCGGCTCGACCCCGCTCGGGCGTGCGGCCGGCGAGCGGCTCGCCGCCGTCGTGCCCTTCGCGAAGACCTCCGGCTACGCAAGGTTCGCCGGCGACTCCTCGAAGCTGAACGGCCGCCGCTCGACCCTCGCCGGCGCGCCGGGGACGATCCCCGTCGTCGGCAGGAACGGCAGGCTGCCTGCCGCGATCGGCGCCGTCGGCCCGCAGGGGCCGCAGGGGGCGCAGGGGCTGCGCGGGCCGAAGGGGGACCGGGGCGAGAAGGGCCCGAAGGGAGACACGGGGGACAAGGGCGACGCGGGCGCGACGACGGTCGCCCTCCGCCGAACGAGCATCACGCTCGGGCCGAACGTGACCACGTTCGGCGCGTCGGTGGCGTGTGAGCCCGGGGAGCGCGCGCTCTCCGGCGGCGTGGGCAACGCCTTCGGCTACGTCACCGGCCAGGACGAGTTCCTCGGCGGGGTGCCGACGCCGGGGACGGCGCAGGGGCTCGCTCCCGGCGCGACGCCCGCCGGCTGGGCGGTCTCGATCCACAACCCGACCACCCTGGCGAGGACGTACACGGTCTGGGTGGTCTGCGCCGGGCCGTGAAACGGCTGCTCCGTCCGAGGGATTTGCATTGCTGACGACGAATCACTGTGCGATAAGGCAGGCGTCCCTCGTCCCTGGAGGCTTTGAATGGACCAGCTGAAGGCAATGAGCCGCTCGTCGCAACTCCTGAGCGGCGCCGGGCTGCTGCTCTTCATCTTCCTGTTCTTCGACTGGCAGCAGGTCAGCGTGGGCGGATTCACCGCGGGCCGCTCCGGCTGGCACGGCTGGGGCACGGCCGCGGGCATCTTCGTGATCATCCTCGTCCTCTTCGAGGCGACCCAGATGTTCGGGGTGAAGCTCCCCGAGCTGCCGGTCAAGACGGTGCTCCTCTCCACCGTCCTCGCGGCGCTCGTGCTGCTCTTCACGATCATCAAGTTCTTCGACGACAACGAGGCCCGGCACTGGCCCGCCTGGATCGGGCTGATCCTGGCGATCGCGATCGGCATCGGCGGATTCCTCCGCTGGTCGGGCGACGCCGCCCACGTCTGGCAGAAACCGGCCGGCAGCCCGCCGGCGGCCTAGCGACTCCGAGAGGGCCCGCACGCGCGGGCCCTCTCGCTTTCAGCCTCCTCGCGCACGACCTCGAGCGTCAGCCCGTCCCGGCCCGCCACCCGCACGCGCTCGCCGCGGGACGCACCCGCCTCGCATCGGGCTCGCCAGAGCTCTCCCTGGACGCGGACGAGACCGTACGGAGCGCACTCCTCGGCGACCTCGACGACCTGGCCGATCAGCGTCTCCGCCCCGACCTGGATCCGCCGACGCTGCGAGTACCGAAGCCAGAAGAGCGTCTGGCCCGTCTCCAGCAGTGCCGTCCCGACGAGGAGGGCGATCGCCCACGCGCCTTTCACGACGTGGAAGAGGACGAGCCCGAGCGCGATCCAGAACGTCAAGGCTCGCCGGTCGCCGCCCGCCGGAGCACGCGCTCGTCGCCGACCCGGCGCGTCAGCCCGTCGGCGTCGAACCGCTCGAGCAGGAGCTGCGCGGAGCGGCGGCCGACGCCGAGCAGGTCGCGGAAGCGCGCGATCGTGATCGACCCCGCTGCGGTGCACTCGGCGAGAAGCGTCTCCCGGGCCCGGTCGTAGGCCTCGCGGCCGACCGCCAGCCCGTCGCCGAGCCGAACGAGCCGTCCTTCCTGCTCGAGCAGCCGCGCGAGCCTCGCATCCTCGACCTTGGTCGCGTTCGGCCCGGCGGCCGCGAGCTCTGCGAGAAGCTCCTCGCCGCCGGCCGTCGCAGCCCTCGCGCCCGGCTCGTACAGGCGCGACCCGCGCCGCTCGAAGCCGAGCAGGGGCACGATCGCAGACGCCCACGGCGCCGCCGGCGGGTCGATCCCCGGGTCGCGCGGATCGGCGGCGGCGAGGCGGCGCCGGAGGTCCGCACGCAGCTCGTCCAGCCATGCGCGGGAGAACACCCACTCGCCTGCACGCTCGACTCCGTGGAGGTCGCCGTCGAGCAGGTGCCGCAGGGCGGCGGCGCGCACGGGCTCGTGGATCGTCGCGGCGACGTCTCCCTGCTCGAGCCGCTCCAGCCGGGCAGGATCGAGACGGCGCGGGGGGAGGGGGTCGACGACGGTCCCGCCGCCGACGGTGGTCGTCGTCCTCAGCACCACGCGGTCGCCGCGGGCGGCAACCACCGGGCGCTCGAGGCGCAGCTGGGCGAACCTGCCGCGGCGGGCGACCCGGGCGGCGACGTCGGCGGTGCCGAGATGGACCTTGACCGCGGCGGGCACCTCGCCGAGCTCCTCGAGCACGATGTCCAGCCGGTACGTGATCGGGTACGAGCCCGGCTCGACCAGCGCGTCGCCGCGCGCGATCCGGTCGCGCTCGATCCCGGGCAGGCTGACCGCGACGCGCTGGCCCGCCTCGGCGCGCTCGACCGCCTCGTCGTGCACCTGCACGCTCCGCACGCGGGCCTCGAGGCCGGCCGGCTCCACCAGCAGCTCGTCGCCGGCGCCGATCGACCCCGACCAGAGCGTCCCGGTGACGACCGTCCCGATCCCGGTGAGGGTGAACACCCGGTCGACGTAGAGGCGGGCCGGCCGGCTCGGGTGGGCGGTGGCGGCCGGGTCGGCGGCGGCCGCCAGCGCCGCCCGGAGCTCGTCGAGGCCCGCGCCGGTCTTCGCGCTGACCGGGACGACGGCGACGCCGGGGACGAGCTCGTGTGCCTCCTCGACCGCGAGCCCGAGCGTCTCGTCGTCGACGGCGTCGGCCTTCGTCACCGCGACGACGCCTCGCTCGACCCCGAGCAGCCGCAGGATCGCCAGGTGCTCGTGCGTCTGCGGGCGCGCGCCCTCGGCCGCGTCGACGACGAGGAGGAAGAGGTCGATCCCCGTTGCGCCGGCGACCATCGTGCGAACGAACCGCTCGTGGCCCGGCACGTCGATCAGGGACAGCCGCCGTCCGTCGGGGAGCTCGAGCGGGGCGTAGCCGAGGTCGATCGAGATGCCGCGCCGCTGTTCCTCGGGCAGCCGGTCGGTGTCCTTGCCGGTCAAGGCCCGGACCAGCCAGGTCTTGCCGTGGTCGATGTGTCCGGCGGTGCCGACGGTCAGGGGCATCGCGCCTCGATCGAGCAGTGCAGGAGCGGCGAGGGCTGCTCTCCGGGCGAGAGAGCGGTCATCGCCTGGCGGCGGCGACCGCTCGGGCTGCCTGGTCGACCTCCTCGTCGGTCAGCGTCCGGCAGTCGAGCAGGCAGCGTCCGTCGCGGACGACGGCGACGACCGGCGGCTCGCCCGTGCGGAGCGGCGCTGCCAGCCGCTCCTCGACCGCGCAGGCGAAGCTCGGGAGCTCGACCAGCGGGAGCGCGCCGCCGCCGACGCGCGCCACCGTCTCCTCGACCGCCCCGCCGGTCAGCCCGGCGAGACGCTCGGCGCGCGCCCGGACGGCCTCCGCCGGCTCCGCGAGCATCCGCAGCACCGGCACCTCGCGCGCGGCCCGCTCGGGATCGAGGTAGAGCGCGAGCGTGCCCTCGAGCGCCGCCAGGGTGAGCTTGTCGGCGCGGAAGGCGCGCTGGAGCGGGTGGCGGCGCAGGCGCTCGACCAGGTCGGCCCGGCCGACGACGATCCCCGCCTGCGGCCCGCCGAGCAGCTTGTCGCCCGAGAAGCAGACGAGGTCGGCTCCGGCGGCGAGCGCGTCTCGGGCGGACGGCTCGTCGCCCACGCTGCGAAGCACGCCCGAGCCCAGGTCCTCGACCAGCGGCAGGCCGTGGCGGCGGGCGACGTCCGCGAGCTGGGCCGTCGACGGCAGCTCGGCGAAGCCGACGATGCGGAAGTTGGACTGGTGCACGCGTAGGAGCAGCGCGGTCTCCGGGCCGACCGCCCGCTCGTAGTCGGCCACGCGCGTCCGGTTCGTCGTTCCCACCTCGACGAGGCGCGCTCCCGACCGGGCGAGGACCTCCGGGATGCGGAAGCCGTCGCCGATCTCGATCAGCTCGCCGCGCGAGACGACCACCTCGCGGCCGTCGGCGAGCGCCGCGAGGGAGAGCAGGACGGCGGCCGCGTTGTTGTTGACGACCAGCGCCGCCTCCGCGCCGGTCAGGCGGCGCAGGACCCCTGCGACGTGGTCCTGGCGCGAGCCGCGCGCTCCGGTCGCGAGGTCGTACTCGAGGTTCGAGTACGAGGCGCCGATCTCGCGGACGCGCTCGAGCGCCGCGCCGGGAAGCGGCGCCCGGCCGAGGTTCGTGTGGACGATCACGCCGGTCGCGTTCAGCGTCCTGCGCAGCCGCGGGCGGCGTGCGTCCGCGAGCTCGGCGAGCAGCCGGCCGCGCAGATCGCCCGGGTCGCCGCCGGCCCGGATCTCGTCCCGGGCGAGCGCGATCACGCGCCGTGCGGCGTCGACCGAGAGCGGGTCGTCGACCGTCCGCGCGAGCTCGTCGACCGAGGGCAGGTCGCGCAGCTGCATCTCCGAAGTGTAGGAGCGACCCCTCGAACGAGTCATCTCCGGTCCGCGGTATCCCTGCAACACTTGGCTCGATGCAGGTGAAGGCCCGCCCGAGGTCCGTGCTCGAGCCGGTCGGCCCGCGCCCGGTCCTGCGCAGGCCCCGTCGCTGGCCGTGGGTGCTCGGCGCCTTGGTCGTTGCCGCGGCCGGCGCGCTCGCGGCCGCGTACGTCGCCTGGCCGAGCGGCCACATCGAGATGGGCGCGGCCGGCTTGCCCGAGGTACACGGGCCGGGCTTCGGCGGGACGGTCGTCGCCGTCTCGGTTCGGGACGCGAAGGGGCGCATGGTGCCCGTGGCAGCACGCCCGGACGGGACGCTCTGGCCGCGCGAGCCCGTCGTCGCCGGCACGAGGCTGTCGGTGGACGTGACCGTCCGCCGTCCGGGCTGGGTGGGATGGCTGGTCGGGCGCACGGAGACGCTGCACGCCGAGGTGACCGCTCCGCGGGCGAGCCTGGAGCGGCGGTGGCTGCGCGTGAAGCCGGGTGCGTCGCTACGAGTGCGGTTCGACCGGCCGGTGCGCGAGGTTCGGGTGACGGGCGCAGGCCGGCCGCGCGTCCAGCGGCTCCCGAAGCCGGCGCGCGTCGTCACGCTCGGAGCGCTCGGGCGGGCCGGGACGGTCGGGGTGAGCGCGGTCGCCCAGCCCTGGGAGCGCCTGCCGCCGCCGACGAGCGTGACGTGGTTCCCGCCCGGACGGGCGGCGATGGCGCTCGCTGCGCCGAAGCCGGGGTCGACCCTGCTGCCCGACTCGGTGCTCCGCCTTCGCTTCTCCGGGCCGGTCGCGAAGCTCCTGCACGGGCGGATGCCGTCCTTCCGGCCCGCGATTCCCGGCCGGTGGCGCACCGTGGACGCCCGCACGCTCGAGTTCCGTCCGCGCGGGTACGGCTTCGGGCTCGACACGCGAGTCCGGTTGCGGCTCCCGGCGCCCGTCGCCGTCGGAGGCCGGCGGACGCCGACGCGCACGGTGCTCTGGGACACGCCGACCGGGTCGGAGCTCCGGCTCGAGCAGCTGCTCGCGGTGCTCGGCTACCTGCCGCTGACCTGGACGCCGGCCGAGTCCTACCCGGCCGGGACGATCCGCGACCAGCTCGCCGCGGCGGTCGATCCGCCGTCGGGGAAGTTCTCGTGGCGCTATCCGAATACCCCGTCGCCGCTCGTGGAGCTCTGGCACGAGGGCCGCTACAACACGATCGATCGCGGCGCGATCATGGCGTTCCAGGACGACCACGACCTCGAGGTGGACGCCTTCGCAGGCCGCGACGTCTGGCGGGCGGTGATCGCCGACGTCCTCGCCGGCAGGCACCGCGACGGCGGCTACAGCTACGTCTTCGTCCACTCCGAGGTGCCGCAGTCGCTGAACCTCTGGCACAACGGGCGGGTGATCCTCAGCTCACCGGGGAACACGGGCGTGCCGGCGGCCCCGACCGAGCTCGGCACGTTCCCGGTGTTCGAGCACATCCCGATCGGGACGATGAGCGGCACGAACCCGGACGGCTCCCACTACAACGACCCGGGGATCCGCTACATCAGCTACTTCAACGGCGGCGAGGCGATCCACGCCTTCAACCGCGCCTCGTTCGGGACGCCGCAGAGCCTCGGCTGCGTCGAGCTGCCGCTCGCAGCGGCGGCGAAGGTCTGGCCCTACACGCCGATCGGCACCCTCGTCACCGTCGAGCACTAGAGGCACGGGGGAACCCGTGGCTCGGCCGGTTACTGAGCGTCGGCCTTGGCGGGCTCGTTGACCGGCGGCGCCGTCGTCGAGCGCTGCCACGCGTCCTTGATCCGCTCGACCGCCTCCGTGACGTGGTCGGTGACGTGGAGCAGGTTCACGTCCTCGGGCGAGATCTTCCCGGTCGCGAGCGGCCGCTCCGCGATCCACTCGAGCAGGCCGTGCCAGTACTCGGTCCCGACCAGGACGACGGGAAACTCGCGCACCTTGTCGGTCTGGATCAGCGTCAGCGACTCGAACAGCTCGTCCAGCGTCCCGAACCCGCCGGGGAAGAGGACGAACCCCTCCGCCGCCTTCACGAGCATCACCTTGCGCGCGTAGAAGTGGCGGAAGGCGAGGCCGAGGTCGACGTAGGGGTTGGCTTCCTGCTCGTGCGGGAGCTCGATGTTGAAGCCGACCGAGAAGCCGCCCGCCTCCTTCGCGCCGCGGTTCGCCGCCTCCATCACGCCCGGGCCGCCCCCCGTGATCACGGCGAAGCCGGCCTCGGCGAGCAGCCGCCCGCACTCGCGCGCCTGCTCGTAGTCGGCGTGGCCGGGGAGGATCCGGGCCGAGCCGAACACGGTCACCCCGGGCCGCCTGATCCGGTCGACGGCTTCGAACCCGCGCCGGAACTCGTCGGCGATCATCGCGATGTGGCCGGCGAGGTCGCCGCGCTCGTGCTCGAGGATGCGGCGGTCTTCCACTACAACCGGTGCTGCGGCACGTGCGCCGCGACCATGCCGACCACGAGCAGCAGCGCCAGCCCGACGAAGACCGTGCTTGCGACCGCGGCCTTGGCGGGCGTGCCGCCGAGCCGCATCGTCTTCACCGCCCGCCACATCGAGCCGCCGTCGAGAAACCCGATCGGCAGCAGGTTGAACAGGTTGAGGAAGAAGCCGAAGTAGCCGAGCGCCTGCAGCAGGCGCGAGTGCTGCTGCTCGCCGACCGCCCACACGACGAATGCGCCAGCGCCGCCGGTCAGCGGGCCGGCGGCGGAGATCCAGAAGCTCTGCCACGGGTTCATCCGCGCGTCGCGGATTGCCACGTACGCGCCGAGGAACGGGATGAACACCGGCCACGACGCGTTGAACCCGCGCCTCCGGGCCTCGACGAAGTGACCCAGCTCGTGGACGAGGATGAGGAGGACGATCCCGACGCCGAACCGCCACCCCCAGAGCAGCGCGTAGCCGCCGACGGCGACGAAGATCGAGGCGAACTTCGCGAAGGCGAACCCGAACTTGACGATCAGGCCGAGCACGACGGCGATCGGCGCCCAGAGCTTGCGAAGCAGCGACCGCCACGCCGGCTCGGGGTGGATCGGCCGGTAGTCGCGCTGCGGGACCTCGGGCGGGAAGTCCATCAATGCTCTGTGCGGGGAGTGGGGTGATGATCCGGGCGCGCGAAAAGCAAGCCGGGCAAGGACGCAGGGAGCCCCGATATGCAGGCATATCGGGGCGACTGAGGACGCAGATCCGGCGCCGCTTTGCAGCCGCCCGGGCGCGCGCTAGTCCCCGCACAGAGCATTACGACAGCTGGACCGCGCGGCCGTCGACCTCGAGCTCGGGGCCCGAGAAGACGCAGTCGACGTGGATCGTCGCCTCGTTGTCGCCCCCGTAGGAGCCCGTGTTCCGCCCGACCGCCACGTGGGCCGTGCCGCCGGCCTTCTCGTCGAGCATCACGTGCCCGCGCGGCTCGACCGCATGGTTGAGGCCGATCCCGAGCTCGGCGACCACGTCGGCGCCGTCGCCGGCCGACTCGACGAGCTCGCGCAGCATCGAGGCGGCGCGGCCGCCCTCGATGGAGACCACGCGGCCGCGCTCGAAGTGGAGCGAGACCGGCGCGTCGACGAGGCCCTCGACCGTGTACGGGACGGTCAGGTCGGCGACGAGCACACCGTCCGCGCCGTCCCGGTGGGGGGCGACGAAGATCTCCCCGCCGGGGAAGTTGGCGACCTTTCCGGGGCCGAGCGTGCTCGCATCGGTCAGCCAGGGCCGGCCCGAGACCCGCAGCCTGAGATCGGTGCCGGCCGCGCCGCGGATGTGCACCGACTCGCAGCCCTCGACCTGGTCGAGCAGGCGCCGGGCGGCCTCAGAGAGGTCCGGCGACGGCTTCGACAGGTCTCCGCGCAGGAGCTCGCCGTCGACGAACCCCATGAAGATCTCGCGGCCGCCGTGGGCGACGACGCGCTCCATCAGCGTGAACCGGGCCTGAGCCTCGTCCCCGCGCGGCTCCTGGGAGAGGAAGAACGTGACGTCGGCGGTGTCGGCGGCGTCGAGGACGGCCGGCGGGGCGGCCGCGAGCGGCCGCTCCGGCCCGGCCCAGAGCTCGAGCTGTGGCGCGGCGCCGGCGTCGGCGACCGCCGCGGAGAGTTGCGCGCCCTCCTCGGTCAGCGGCTCGTCGACGACGACGAGCACGCGCTCGCCCGGACGCAGCGCGGACGCCTCGACCAGGTTCCTACACCACCCGGGATGAGCAAGGCGATCCATCGACCAATCGTACCGGCGCCCTTCCGGCGTTCCGCGGGAGGCCAACGGTCAATCTCAGGCCGGTGCGGCGAAGGAGGGGGTTCGTGGGGGAACCACGGGTTCCCCCACGCTAGTTCCGGTGTGTCGTCGAGACGCTCCGCCGCCGGAGCCGGGCTGTGCCCGGCGGGAGGCCAACAGTGGATCTTGGGCCGGTACGGCGAAGGAGGGGGGGCGTGGGGGAACCATGGGTTCCCCCACGCTAGAAGGAGGGGCTCGTGGGGGAACCATGGGTTCCCCACGCGAAGTTCCCCCACGGTCACGAGCCGCGGCCGATCCACTCCTCGCCGCCCTCGTAGACCTCCTTCTTCCAGAGCGGGACCGTCTCCTTGAGCGTGTCGATCGCTTCCGCGCAGGCTGCCAGCGCGGCGGCGCGGTGCGGCGCCGAGATCGCGATCACGACCGAGGGCTCGCCGATCTCGACGCGGCCCACCCGGTGGGTGATCGCCACGGAGCACAGCTCGTGCTTGCGCGTCAGCTCGGCGGCGAGCTCTTCCATCATCTGCTCGGCCATGCCGCCGTAGGCCTCGTAGTCGAGGTAGTGGACCGTCCGTCCGCGCGACTCGACCCGGGTGGTGCCGATGAAGGTGGCGATCCCGCCCGCGCGCGGGTCGGACACCTCGCGGATGACGGCGGCGGGGTCGATCGGCTCCTCGGTCAGCCGGAACGCGCCGCCCGAGACCGGCGGGATCAGCGCGACCTCGTCGCCGTCGGCGAGGGCCGTGTCGCGGTCGGCGTACCGCCTGTTCACGGCGTACAGCAGGCCGTCCGGCTCGTCGCCGAGGTCGAGCGCCGGCCACACGTCCGCGACTGTCGAGACGCCCTCCAGCTCGCGGCTGGACCAGCCCGCGCGCTCGCGCAACCCCGCGAAGAGCCTCACCGTGACGGTCACGCGGCAAGCTTAGGGATACTCGGCCGGTGTCCGACCCGGCCGACCTGCTCGTCGCCGAGGCGACCGCGCTCCTCGAGACGCGGCGGTTGAGCTCGGTCGAGCTCACGGGCGCCTGCCTGCGGCGGATCCGCGAGCGGGACGGCGAGCACAGCCACGACGGCGATCCCGGGTCGATCAACGCCTGGGTGCGCGTCTACGAGGAGGACGCGCTCGCGGAAGCGGCGCGCGCCGACGAGCGCCGCGCAGCCGGCGGCGCCGGCCCCCTGTGCGGCGTCCCGATCGGGCTCAAGGACATCTTCGCGGTCGCGGGCAAGCCGCTGACCGCCTCCAGCCGCCTCCTCGACGAGACTCCGGACGAGGACTGCACGGTCTGGTCGCGGCTGGCCGCCGAGGGGATGGTCCTGCTCGGGCACCTGCACACACACGAGTTTGCCGCCGGCGGGACGACCGACCAGGTCGGGAACCCCTGGGCGTTCGACCGCTCGGCGGGCGGGTCGAGCGGCGGCTCGGCCGCGGCCCTGGCGGCCCGGACGACGCCGGCGGCGACGGGCACCGACACGGCCGGCTCGCTCCGCATCCCGTCCGCCTTCTGCGGCACCTCGACGATCAAGCCGACGCGCGCGCTCGTCTCGATGCGCGGCATCGTGCCGCTCGCGCCGTCGCTCGACCACGCGGGCCCGATGGCGCGGACGCTGGCGGACTGCGCGCTGCTGCTCGCGGCGATCGTCGGCGTCGCGCGGCGGGTCGAGCCTCGATCCCTCGCGGGCGTCCGGCTCGGCGTCTCGGCGCGCACCGGCAGCCTCGACGAGGAGGTGGCGGCCGGGCTCGAGGCGGCGCTGGACGCGTGCAGGCGCCTCGGAGCGGAGCTCGTCCAGGCGCCGGCCCCGCGCGACACCCTCCCCGACTGGGGGTACGTCTTCGACGCCGAGATCTACGAGTACCACCGCCGCTTCGACGACCTCCGGCATCTGTACCGGCCCTCGACGCGCGAGTTCGTCGAGCGCGGCGCACGCGCGGAGCGGTCGCGCTACGACGAGCTCCAGGCCCGCCGCGAGGAGGACCGGGCCTGGTGGGAGGACTGGCTCGTGCGCGAACGCGTCGACGCCGTGCTCGAGCCGACGGTGCCCGACGTCGCCTGGCCGCGCGGGCCCGGCTACGACCACGCGGGCAGCGACGTCCGCCTGATCGAGCTGACGCACCACTGGGACTGGACCGGCCACCCGGTCGCCGCGCTGCCCGCAGGGCTCGGAGCGCAGACCGGGCTCCCGGTCGGCGTCTCGCTGATCGGGCCCGCCGGCTCGGACTGGGAGCTGCTCGCGCTCGGCGTCGCGCTGCAGGCCGAGCTCGGCGTCCCCGGGCCGCCCCCTCTGCTCTAGGCGGCATACGATGGCGGCGATGACGATCGACGAGGATCGGCGCACGACCGACTCCGGGATCGAGGTCAAGCCGGTCTACAGGCCCGAGGACGTGGCGGGCATCGAGGTCGAGCCGCCCGGCGAGTACCCGTTCACACGCGGGCCGTATCCGACGATGTACCGCGGGAAGCCGTGGACGATCCGGCAATACGCCGGCTTCGGCTCCGCGGAGGAGACGAACGGCCGCTTCCGCTACCTGCTCGAGCACGGTCAGACGGGGCTCTCGACCGCGTTCGACCTGCCGACGCAGCTGGGCCTCGACTCGGACGACCCGCGCGCGGCGGGCGAGGTCGGCCGGACGGGAGTGGCGATCGACTCGGTCGCCGACATGGAGCTGCTCTTCGACGGCATCCCGCTCGGCGAGGTGTCGACGTCGATGACGATCAACGCGCCGGCCTCGCTGCTCCTGCTGCTCTACGAGCTCGTCGCCGAGGAGCAGGGAGTCCCCGGCGACCGGCTGCGCGGCACGGTCCAGAACGACATCCTCAAGGAGTACATCGCCCGCGGGAACTACATCTTCCCGCCGCGGCCGTCGATGCGGCTGACGACCGACCTCTTCGCCTACTGCGCCGAGCGGCTGCCGAGCTGGAACACGATCTCGATCTCGGGCTACCACATTCGGGAGGCCGGCTCGACCGCGGTCCAGGAGATCGCCTTCACGCTCGCGAACGGCCTCGCCTACTGCCGGGCCGCGGTCGAAGCGGGGCTCGCGCCGGACGCCTTCGGCGAGCGCCTCTCCTTCTTCTTCAACGCGCACAACGACTTCTTCCAGGAGGTGGCGAAGTTCCGCGCCGCCCGCCGGCTGTGGGCGAGGCTGCTCCGCGAGCGGCTGGGCGTGACGAACCCGAAGGCGCTCGCGCTCCGCTTCCACGCCCAGACCGGCGGCTCGACGCTCACCGCCCAGCAGCCCGAGAACAACATCGTGCGTGTCGCGATCCAGGCGCTGTCGGCCGTCTTCGGCGGCGCGCAGTCGATCCACACCAACTCGTTCGACGAGGCCCTCGCGCTGCCGACCGAGCGCGCGGCCCACATCGCCCTGCGCACGCAGCAGGTGCTCCGCCACGAGGTCGGCACGACCCTGACCGCCGACCCGCTCGGGGGCTCCTACTACGTCGAGGCGCTGACGCGGGAGCTGGAGGCCCGAGCGCTCGAGCTCGTCGACCGGGTCGAGGAGCTCGGCGGCGCCGTCGCCGCGATCGAGCAGGGCTTCGTGCAGGGCGAGATCGAGGAGGCGGCCTTCCGCTACACGGCTCAGGTCGAGTCAGGCGAGCGGGTCGTCGTCGGCGTCAACCGCTACACGGAGGTCGGCGGGCAGCCGATCGAGCTGCACCAGCTCGACCCGCGGATCGAGCGCCGACAGCTCGAGCGCACGGCCCGCGTGCGCGCGGAGCGGAACGCGAAAGCCGCAGCGACGGCGTTGGCCGAGGTACGCCGCGTGGCCGGATCCGAGGCGAACCTCCTTCCCCCGATGCGCGAGGCCCTGCGCGCCCGCTGCACGGTCGGCGAGATCTGCAACGTCCTCCGGGACGAATGGGGCACCTACGACACGCAGCGCTGAGATGTGGCTGCGAGTCGCCGCCGGAGCCGGGCTTGGCCCGGCGGGAGGCTCACCAGGCTGTTGGGGTCGATGCGGCGAAGGAGGGGGTCCGT
>Ga0070741_10004650_pt1 | contig 31752 bp, 31 predicted proteins | sample Coa_R1_4_FD_66440 | JGI IMG/M metagenome (GOLD analysis project Ga0070741, IMG submission 66440) | Surface soil microbial communities from Centralia Pennsylvania, which are recovering from an underground coalmine fire - Coalmine... | ecosystem: Environmental > Terrestrial > Soil > Unclassified ... | reverse complement strand
GGCGGGTTGATCGAGGGCTGGGCGGTCATGGGAGGCGCAAACTAGCCAATTTCGTACGCGCGTCCTATCGCTTTGCGGGAGGTATCGGGGTTTTCCACGTTCTGCGACACGGAATGGGCATAACTGTCCCGCGCCACGCGAAGCCGGCTGCAAAACCCTCAATTGACCTCTCTGGGGGCCGCTCCTAAAACTCGCCATCAATTGAGGCCGGATCCGGCATTCAGGGAGAAAACAGATGCGTGATGTCTTCGTTTGCGATGCCGTGAGAACCCCGATCGGCCGTTTTGGCGGCTCGCTCGCCAAGGTCCGTGCCGATGATCTGGCCGCCGCCCCGATCAAGGCGCTGATGGCCAAACATCCCAAGCTCGACTGGGCGGCGGTGGATGAAGTGTTCTTCGGCTGCGCCAACCAGGCCGGCGAGGACAACCGCAACGTCGCGCGCATGGCGCTGCTGCTCGCTGGTCTCCCCGATTCAGTTCCGGGCCAGACCTTGAACCGCCTCTGCGCATCGGGCCTCGATGCCGTCGGTGCCGCGGGACGTGCGATCCGCGCCGGCGAGATCGATCTGGCGATTGCCGGCGGGGTCGAATCCATGACGCGCGCACCGTTCGTGATGGGCAAGGCCGCGGAGGCGTTCTCGCGCTCGGCCGAGATCTTCGACACCACGATCGGCTGGCGCTTCATCAATCCGCTGATGAAGCAACAATATGGCGTCGATGCCATGCCCGAGACCGGTGAGAACGTCGCCGAGGAATTCCAGATCTCCCGCGCCGACCAGGACGCGTTCGCGATCCGCTCCCAGCAGCGCGCGGGGGCTGCGATCGCCTCGGGCTATTTCGCCGAGGAAATCACGCCGGTCATGGCGCCCGGCGGCAAGGCCGGCCCCATCACGGTCGACAAGGACGAGCATCCGCGGCCCGAGACCACGCTGGAGGGATTGGCAAAGCTGAAGCCGATCGTGCGCAATCCCGGCACGGTCACCGCCGGCAATGCGTCGGGCGTCAATGACGGCGCGGCGGCGATGATCCTGGCTTCCGAAGCCGCGGTGAAGAAGCATGGTCTGACGCCGCGAGCGCGCATTCTCGGGCTGGCGTCGGCTGCCGTGCCGCCGCGCATCATGGGCATCGGCCCCGTGCCGGCCACGCGCAAGCTGATGGAGCGGCTGGGCAAGAAGATCAGCGATTTCGACCTGATCGAGCTCAATGAAGCGTTCGCCTCGCAGGGCATCGCCTGCCTGCGCCAGCTCGGCGTCAAGGAGGATGCCGATTTCGTCAATCCGCATGGCGGCGCGATTGCGCTCGGCCATCCGCTCGGCATGAGCGGCGCCCGGCTTGCGCTCACCGCGGTCCATGGCATGGAAAGGCGCGGCGGCAAGCTTGCGCTCGCCACCATGTGCGTCGGCGTGGGCCAGGGCGTCGCAGTCGCGATCGAGAAGCTGAACTGAATGAACAATCGGAAAAGCGCCTTGATGGCGCTTTTCCTGATTAGTTATATGATATAATGATCGCGACATTGGTCGCGGGCCCCTGATATCAACCTGATATTGAAGTGTGGGCCCCGGGAGGAGTTCGCCATGACATTCGTCTATCCCGTCAAGAGCAATGGCGCGCATCCTTTGCCGCTGTCGCCCGAGTACAAGAGCTCGATCAAGCGCGCGCCGCAGAAGCCGCTGATCCCGATGCGCCATACCCTGTCCGAGCTGACCGGCCCGGTCTATGGCCATGAGACGGTGCGCGCTGGGGACGCCGACCTCACCACCCAGCACAAGGGCGAGCCGCTCGGCGAGCGCATCATCGTGCACGGCCATGTGCTGGACGAGGACGGTCGCGGCGTGCCGAACACGCTGGTCGAGATCTGGCAGGCCAATGCCTGCGGCCGCTACATCCATGTCCGCGACCAGCATCCGGCGCCGCTCGATCCCAACTTCACCGGCGCCGGCCGCGCGCAGTCGGATGCCTCGGGCTATTACCGCTTCGTCACCATCAAGCCCGGTGCCTACCCCTGGGGCAATCACCACAATGCCTGGCGCCCGGCGCATATCCATTTCTCGGTGTTCGGGCATTCCTTCGTCTCGCGCCTGGTGACGCAGATGTATTTCTCGGGCGATCCGCTGTTTGCGTTCGACCCGATCTTCAATTCGGTGCCGGACGAGAAGGCGCGCCTGCGCATGGTCTCGTCATTCGACCTGGAGAACACCCAGCCGGAATGGGCGCTGTGCTACCGCTTCAACATCGTGCTGCGCGGCGCGAGCGCCACGCCTATGGAGAACAGCTAAGTGGCGAACAAGCAGGACGGCATCACCCCATCGCAGACCGTCGGCCCGTTCTTCAAATATGGCCTGACACCCGTCGGCCAGTACGACTGGAACGACGCCTTCACCAGCAACTTGATTACCGCAGACGTCTCGGGTGAGCGCATCCGCATCGAGGGCCGGGTGTTCGACGGCGATGGCGTCGCCGTCCCCGACTGCATGCTGGAAGTCTGGCAGGCCGATGCCCAGGGTCGCTTCGCCGATCCGCAGGACAAGCGAGCACTGCCGAATGCGGCGTTCAGGGGCTTCGGCCGTTGCGGCACCGATAACAACGGCGCCTATTCCTTCGATACCATCAAGCCGGGTTCGGTGCCCGATCCCGACGGCAAGCCGCAGGCCCCGCATATTTTGCTCGCCGTATTCGGCCGCGGCATGCTGCGGCATCTCTACACCCGGATCTATTTCGCCGACGAGGCGGCGAACACTGCCGATCCGGTGCTGGCGCTGGTGCCCGCCGATCGCCGCGCCACGCTGATCGCAAGCCGTAAAGGCGACGGCGTCTACACCCTCGACATCCGCCTGCAGGGCGACAGCGAGACGGTGTTTTTCGACGTATGAGATCCGCGCCTCACGTCCTCGCGCGCGCAAGCGTTTGCGAGGCCATCTCGCCGAACGTGGTCTTGTAGAGGCGGGCAAACTCGCCGAAATGGGTGAAGCCGTTGGCGAGTGCGCAAGACTTGACGGTGAGCCCGCTGCCGCCTGCAGCAAGCAGAGCACGGCTGCGCCACAAGCGTTTCAGCCTGAGGTAACGATGCAGGTTGACGCCGCGGATCGCGAGCACTGCCGAGCCCAGGGTCCGGACCGATACGCCGCAACTCGCCGCGAGCTCGGCGCTATAGATGGCGCGGGTTGGATTGGCGGCGATCCAGGCGTCGATGCGATCGACGATGCTGCCGTAGCGCATGAGGGATGCGCGAACGACGTTCGGCTGGGTTTCGTCGGCGAACCATAGTCCATCGAGCGCTTGTAGCAGTTCTTCCTGCAGGGCCTGCGCACTCGTTGCGTCCTGCGCATGACGCATTGCGGCTTCAATGATTGCGAAAAGCGTCTCCCGGACATTCTCCAGGGCGGCCGGCGGCGAATTGAACAGGTGAAGAACGCCGGGTCGGTCGAACCATCCGCGATCGCTGATTTCCGGCTCCAGGCGGATCAGCGCATACAGATTGTGCCTGGGCTCGACGATCTTCCCGCCTGCGTTGCCGGAGACAGCAAGAATCGTGTCCGAATCGATCTCTGTGCCATTCGCCAGCAGCCGAACGTGCTGGTCGAGCGGAATGCCGAGCAGGATGCCCTTGGCTTGATAGCTGGCGTCCAGAATGCGCGGAAACGATCGCTGCATCACGATCTGACACGCAGGAAGATGAACCGTTGCGTGCACAGAGGAGAAGTTTTTCGGATCAAGCGGCAGGCTCTTGGCCCCGCTGGCAAACTCGAGCGGACGGAAACTATCCAGATCGGAGCATCTGATGATGTCAGAGCGCCTGAGCGCAAACATCCTCTCGAACAACATCGCGTTTCCGCCCCCAAGCGAATCGCTCTTGAAGAGCTCATTACAGCAATTCGCCGCGCAGCCGTTAAGGGAGGCTCGCCGTTGTTCGGACCCATTCGCATGATCCCCGCAGAACTACGGATATTGCGTGTTTCCGATAGGAGATTTCAGTCTCTGTTGATGCCTCCGGCGTAGATTCGGACATCGATTACGTCCCGCTTTTCCGGATATCCAATGAAATTGCGCCTCTCCATCTCCACTGCAATCATCGGCTTTGGCCTTGTCCTGACCATCGGCTTTGTTGCCGTCGTTGCCACCGGCAATTACGCATTGCGTGAATTGAAGGTCGGCGGCCCGCTCTACACAGATATCAAGCTGGGCAACGACCTTATCGCGGATATTCTGCCGCCGCCCGCCTATGTGCTGGAAGCGTATCTGGAGGCCACGCTGGCGATGCGCGAGCCGGATCAGCTTGCCTCCCATCGCGAGCGTCTTGTGCAGCTGCGCAAAGATTACGACGATCGCAAGAGCTATTGGAGCGCCTCGAACCTCGCGCCCGATCTCAAAACGGCGCTGATCGTGCAGTCCGACGCCGAGGTTCAGAAATTCTGGAAATTGGTATCGGATGACCTTCTGCCGGCGCTCGCGGCCGCCAGGCCCAGCGACGCGGAGCGGGCTTACCAGAACCTGAAGTCCGTCTACGCGGCCCATCGCGGGATCATCGACGCGCTCGTCGAGCGCGCAAACCGGATGAATGCCGACACTGAAAAGCTCGCCGGCGAGCGCGAGACTTCGATCTCCTACGTGGTCTGGTCAGTATCGGCGGCGGTGCTCGCGCTGATCGTCGCGGGACTGCTCGCGATTGCGCTGGGCGTGATCCGACCGATCGTGCGGATGACAGCTGCGATGCAACAGCTTGCGGCGGGGGATCTTGGCGCCGAGGTGCCGTTCGCCGATCGGCGCGATGAGGTCGGCTCCATGGCGAGTGCGCTGCAGGTGTTCAAGGATGCGGCGATCGAGCGCGGGCGTCTCCGCGACGAACAGGCCCGTGCGGAGGCGGAAGCCGCCGAGACGAAGCGAAAGGCCCTGCTTCAAATGGCCGACGCGGTCGAGCGCGAATCCGGTGCGTCGGTGGAGACAGCAAGCACGGCGGCGCGCGGAGTGGAAAAGGCTGCCACGAGCCTGTCGGAGATCGCGTCAGCGCTGTCGCAGGAATCCCAGGCGGTGGCGAACGCATCCGAGCACGCCCTCGCCAGCGCCCAGACGGTCTCGACTGCGGCCGAGCAATTGACGGCGTCGATCCGGGAAATCGCAACGCAAGTCACCCGGGCGAGCACGGTAACAAGGTCGGCCGTCGCCGGTCGCGAACAGGCCACGTCGACCATCCAGACCCTCGCCATCTCGGTCCGGAAGATCGCCGAGGTGTCCGACCTGATCGGCGGAATTGCCGGCCAGACCAACCTGCTCGCCCTCAATGCGACGATCGAGGCGGCGCGCGCCGGCGACGCGGGTCGCGGCTTCGCGGTGGTCGCCGCCGAGGTCAAATCGCTGTCGGACCAGACGGCGAAATCGACCGACGAGATCTCGCGCCTGATTGCCGAGGTTCAGAGCTCGACCCAGGCGGCGGTCGACGCGGTGGAAGCGATGGGCAGCCATATCAGCGAGATCGACGGGGTGGCGAGCTCCGTGGCCGCGGCCATGGAGGAGCAAGACGCTGCGACGCGCGAAATCGCCCGCTCCATCTCCGAGTCGGCCGCAGCGGCCAAGGAGGTGTCGGCCAAGATCGTCGCCGTGAGCAGGGACGCCGATTCGGTGAACGAACGTGCCGCCGAGGTGCGCGGGGCGATCTCCACCGTGTCCACAAACCTCGCGTCGCTGCAGTCCGTCCTGGTCGAGACCGTCCGCGGCTCGATCAACGCCGGAGCTGTCGACAACCGGCGAAGGTCAGCCTGACCATGATCCCCGCCCGGGCAGCCCGGGCCTTGCGCGCCTACTCCATCACCGCATGCTGCTCCGCCGCGCCGCCGGCCTGGCTGCGCAGCGCGGCCTTGGTCGAGCCGATCATGATGGCGAGCGGGATGGAGCAGAGGATGAAGACCATCACCAGCTGATAATCGTGCGAGAAGGCGATGATCTGCGCCTGCAGGGCCACCATCACGTCGGCGAGCGCGCGCCCCGCATCGGTGTTCAGGTTGATCAGGCGGCTGACATCGGGCATCTGCAGCGCCTGGTTGAATGGGCTGATGTGCTCGGACAGGATCGCGTAGGTGCGGCGGCCGCCTTCGGTGAGTTGTGCGATGACGATGGAGATGCCGATCGAGCTTGCGACATTGCGCACCAGGGTCAGCATCGATGTGCCGTCGGTGCGCAGCGTGTTCGGCAGGGTCATGAACGCCACCGTCGATAGCGGCACGAAGACGAGGCCGAAGCCGAAACCCTGGGTCACGCTGACGGTCACGATCTCCGGCGCCTGGGTCTGGTCGGTCCATCCCGTCATCTGGAACAGCGATCCGGCGGTGATGATGAGCCCGGTGATGATCAGCGTACGCGCCTCGAAATAGCGCATCAGCCGTCCGACCAGCATCATGGCAAAGAAGGTGCCGAAGCCGCGGCTCGCCAGGAGGCCGCCTGCGGTGATGATGGGATAGCCGATCACGTTCTGCAGATAGGGCGAGGCCAGTGCCATGGTGGAATAGAGCACGAGCCCCATCACGGTCATGAAGATGCAGCCGGTGAGGAAATTGCGGTCCTTGAACAGCGCCAGCCGCACGAACGGGTTTGCCGTCGTGAAGGAGTGCGCGAGGAAGAAGTAGAATCCAACGGCGGCGATGATGAACTCGGCCAGGATCTCGTTCGATTCCAGCCAGCCGAGCTGCTCGCCGCGGTCGAGCGCAAGCTGCAGCGCGCCGATCGCGACCGCCAGCGCGCCGAAGCCGAACCAGTCGAAGCGCAGCTCGTGCTCCTGCCTGGTCTCGTCCATGAAGATGACGAGCCCGAGCACGGTGACGAAGCCGAAGGGGATGTTGACGAAGAACACCCAGTGCCAGGAATAGGTCTCGGTGAGCCAGGCGCCGAGCGATGGTCCCATGATCGGCCCCATCATCACGCCCATGCCCCAGATCGACATCGCTTTGGCGCGTTCCTGCAGGGTGTAGTAGTCGAGCATCACCGCCTGCGACAGCGGCACCAGCGCCGCGCCGAACACGCCCTGCAGCAGGCGGAACAGCACCATCTGGTTGATGTCCTGCGCAAGCCCGCACAGCACCGAAGCGACGGTGAAGCCGGCCGAACAGATGATGAAGGTGCGCTTGCGCCCGAAGCGGTTGGCGATCCAGCCGACCGGCGCGGTCATGATGGCGGCCGCGACAATGTAGGAGGTGAGCACCCAGTTGATCTGGTCCTGCGAGGCCGACAGCGAGCCCTGCATATAGGGCAGCGCGACATTGGCGATGGTGGTGTCCAGCGCCTGCATGATGGTCGCGGTCATGGCGCAGATCGTCACCATGTTCCGGCGCAGGCCTGGAACGGCGAGCGAAGCGGGTGCGGGGCCTGACACGGGCTACTCGAGCTTGGCGGCGGCGGACAGGCCGAAGAGGCCCGCCAGCGTGCGCTTGTGGCCGGTGTCGATGGTGGCATAGACGCTCATGCCGGCCTTCAGCTTCTTCACCATCGGGTCGTGCTCGTCGAAATAGATGCGCACGGGCACGCGCTGCACCACCTTGACGAAATTGCCGGTGGCGTTCTGCGGCGGCAGGATCGCGAATTGCGCGCCGGTGCCCGGCGACAGCGAGCTGACATAGCCCTTGAACACATGATCCGGGAATGCGTCGACCTCGAGCGTCACCGGCTGGCCGGTCGCGACATAAGTAAAGTCGCTTTCCTTCGGATTGGCGTCGACCCAGGGATGGTCGACGTCGATCACCGAGAACACCGGCGTGCCCGCGGGCACGTAGCGTCCCATCTGGATCTGGTCGACTTGGGTCGCGATGCCCGACAGCGGCGCGCGCAGCACGGTGTGGTCGAGGTTGCGCTGGGCGACGCCGAGCGCCGCCTTGGCCTGGTAGTAGGGCGGGAACTGCTCGATCGGCAGATCGACATTGCCGAGCAGCTGCGTCTTGGCATTGGAGATCTGCTGCTGCACGAACGCCAATTGCGCCCGTGCGGTGACCAGCGCGTTCGATGCATTGTCGAGATCGAGCTGCGATCCGAAGCTGGATTTCGCCAGCGACGCCTTGCGATCGACGTCGCGCTGCTTCAGCTCCGTCGCCTGCTGCATCAGATCGGCCATCTGCTGGTAGATTTTGATGTTGGCCTGCAGATTGTTGTAGCTGGTGCGCGCCTGCTCCACCGCCGACTTGGCCTGGTCCAGCGCCAGCTGATACGGCTCAGGGTCGATCTCGAACAGCACGTCGCCTTCGTTGACATGCTGGCCTTCCTTCACCACGATCTTGGTGATCTTGCCGGCGACGTCGGGCGTGATCAGAACTTTCTGCGCGCCGACATAGGCATCGTCGGTGCCGACATAGCGGCCGCCGTTGACATAAAAGACCAGCCCGCCGATTGCGGCGGCGGTTGGCAGCACGACCAGCAGCAAGAAGCGGCGATAGCGGCGCAGGCCGGCCAGCAGCCGACGGCGCGGCTGGGCCGCGAGCTTGGTGCGCGGCGCCTCGGACTGCGGCGCTTCGGACTTGTCCTTCTGCTCGGGTCGAAGCTTGCGGACCGGATCAGCCATAGCGCTGCTCCTTCCTGAGTTGGCTCGCACCGGGGTTCTGCACGGCGTTACGCACGTTTTCCTTGATCTGCTCGAGTTGGGTCAGGAGGCGATGCGCGTCGGCGGGATTGATGCCCTCCAGCGCGGTCGCAGTGAGTTCGGATTTCAGGCCGCTCATCTTGCCGAGCAGCGCCCGTCCGGCCTTGCGGAGATAGAGCCGGTTGACGCGGCGGTCGCTGGCGTCGCTGCGCCGCTCGATCCAGCCGGCATCGCACAGCTTGTCGATCAGCCGCGTCAGCGTGATCGGCTGCATTTCCAGAAGCTCGGCGAGTTCAGTCTGCTTCGTGCCTTCGCTGCGCTCGACCTTGGCGAGCACCGCCCATTGCGCGCGCGTGATGCCGAAGCGCCCCGCCTCCTTGTCGGCATAGGCGCGGATCAGCCGGTGCAACTCGCCCAGCGTGAACAGGAAGTTCGCATCCACGGAACCGCGGACCATAAGCTTGGTCTCCAATGAGCCTAGAATATAATAAGCTTGCTTATGATCTTTTGATGGCCCCTTAACAACACCGCTGATCTGCGGTCAGCACATGGCAGGCATCACCTCCCGCCTGGGCTTTGGGATCGCCACGCGAAATGCTACAAATGGCGTGATGACCCCTGAAAAGCCGGCCTTCCCAGCGCCCGACCATGATCATGACCGCTGCGCCGCGGACGCGATCACGCATGCGGAACAGGTTTGTGCGCTTCGGGCGCAAAAACTCACCCCAATCCGCCGCCAGGTGCTGCAGGCGCTGCTGTCGAGCCACAAGCCGCTCGGTGCCTATGAGCTGATCGATGCGCTCGCCAAATCGATGCCGCGCCCGGCGCCGATCACGGTCTATCGCGCGCTCGAGTTCCTGATGGCCAACGGCCTCGTCCACCGTATCGAGAGCCGCAACGCCTATCTCGCCTGCGCGCACTCGCATGATGATGCCGCCATGGTCGCGTTTTTGATCTGCGACCGCTGCGGCGCCGTCGGGGAAATCGCCGCCGCCCCTGTGGCCAAAAGCCTGAACGCCGCCGCACGGGCCTCGGGCTTTGCGCCAAGACTGTCCGTGCTCGAGATCACAGGCCTCTGCGCGCATTGCCAGCAGGCTGCATGAACCGGGTCCATTCCGACCGACGTCCAACGGCAATAACAAGGGCGCGCCGAAAGCGCCGATTGAGAGAGACATGTCTTCGGGAAAGCTGATTTCATCCGCCGGGCGGCCACTCACCGCGGGCGCCATCGCATTGATGCTGATGCTGTGTTTCACCTGGGGCTTCAACCAGATTGCGATCAAGCTGGTGCTGCCGGATATCCCGCCGATGCTGCAGGCGACGATCCGTTCAACCGGCGCGCTGCCGGTGCTGCTCCTGATCGGCTGGCTGCGCGGGGCGAAACTCTTTCAGCGCGACGGCACGCTGGTGCCCGGCCTGGTCGCCGGCGTGATGTTCGGGATCGAGTTCGTGCTGATCTACCAGGGCCTGCGCTTCACCTCGGCCTCCCGTGCGGTGGTGTTCCTCTACACCGCGCCGTTTTTCGTCGCGCTGGGTTCCTACCAGGTGCTGGGCGAGCGGCTGGGCCTGACCCAATGGGGCGGGCTTCCCCTGAGCTTCCTCGGGGTGGCGTTGGCGATCGGCGTTCCGCAGCCCGACGTCGATTCCACGGTGCTGCTGGGCGATCTGATGATCGTCGGCGGCGGCGCGCTGTGGGCGGCCACGACCCTGGTCGCCAAGGGAACCCGGCTGCGCTTTGCCCCGCCGGAGAAGGCCTTGGGTTACCAGGTCGCGATTTCGATCCCGATTCTGGGGTGTGCGGCGCTGTTTTCGGGTGAAACCATCACCCATCCGCCGGCGACACTGTCCATTGTATTGATCGCATTCCAGTCGATCTGGGTGGTCGGGACCACCTTCACGCTCTGGTTTGCGCTGGTGAAGGCCTATTCGGCCAGCAAATTGTCGGCTTTTACCTTCATCACCCCTTTGTTTGGCGTCGTGGCTAGCTATTTTCTGCTGCATGACCGCCTGAGCCTGGCCTTTGGCGCCGCCGCGCTCCTTGTAATTGCTGGACTTTTTCTGGTTAACCGGCCAAGCCCGGTCGTCCAGGACGCCGCTGATCCGTTGCTGAATGTCACCAAAACCTGATATCGAAGCCCCCATGAACAAGCCCGAGATCCTGCCCGATACCGACATCGCCGGCCCCAAGCCGCGGCACACCACGACCCAGGTGATGGTCGGCAACGTCGCCGTCGGCGGCGGCGCCCCGATCGTCGTCCAGTCCATGACCAACACCGACACCGCCGACGTGCACAGCACGGTGGAGCAGGTGGCCGCGCTGTCGCGCGCCGGCTCCGAGATGGTGCGCATCACGGTGGACCGGGAGGAGGCGGCGGCCGCCGTCCCCCACATCCGCGACGCCTTGCGCAAGCGCGGCATCACCACGCCTTTGATCGGCGACTTCCACTATATCGGCCACAAGCTGCTCGCCGACTATCCGGCCTGCGCCGAGGCACTGGATAAATACCGCATCAATCCCGGCAATGTCGGCTTCAAGAACAAGCGCGACACGCAATTTGCCGACATCATCGAGATCGCCAACAAGAACAACAAGCCGGTCCGCATCGGCGCCAATTGGGGCTCGCTCGATCAGGAACTGCTCACCAAGCTGATGGACGAGAACACGGCTTCCGCCAATCCGCGCGATGCGCGCGCCGTGACCCGCGAGGCCATGGTGCAGTCGGCGCTGTTGTCGGCTGCGCGAGCGCAAGAGCTCGGCATGCCCAAGAACAAGATGATCCTGTCGGCGAAAGTGTCCGCGGTGCAGGATCTGATCGCGGTCTATCAGGAGCTGGCGCGCCGCTCCGATTATGCCATCCATCTCGGCCTCACCGAGGCCGGCATGGGATCCAAGGGCATCGTCGCCTCCTCCGCCGCGCTGGGCATCCTCCTGCAGGACGGCATCGGCGACACCATCCGCATTTCGCTGACGCCCGAGCCCGGCGGCGATCGCACGCTGGAGGTGCAGGTCGCGCAGGAGCTGCTGCAGACCATGGGCTTCCGCACCTTCGTGCCGCTGGTCGCGGCCTGCCCGGGCTGCGGCCGCACCACCTCGACCACCTTCCAGGAGCTGGCGCGCTCGATCCAGGATTTCATCCGCGACGAAATGCCGGCCTGGAAGACGAAATATCCGGGAGTCGAGACGCTGAACGTCGCGGTGATGGGCTGCATCGTCAACGGCCCCGGCGAATCCAAGCACGCCAATATCGGCATCTCGCTGCCCGGCACCGGCGAAGCCCCGGCCGCGCCGGTGTTCGTGGATGGCAAGAAGTTCCGCACCCTGCGCGGGCCGACCATTGCGGCCGAGTTCAAGGCACTGGTCATCGACTATATCGACCAGCGCTACGGCAATGGCGCGAAGCTGCCGGAGACGACGGCGGCAGAGTAAGTCTCTCCGTCGCCCCGGCGAAAGCTGGGGCGACGACGGCGCAAGTTGCGCTTCTCCGCACTCCGGCTACCATGCTCGGCAAACAAACAAGCCGGAGAAACGCCATGAGCTCGCTGTCCTCCAAGCAGGGCCCCCGCTACAAGCATCAGGACGGCGAGAGCGCGCCTTACGAAACCATCTCAGTCGAAAAGCTCACGCCGATCATCGGCGCGGAAATTTCCGGCGTCGACATCGGCAGGCTGGTCTCCGACGACACGCGCTCCAATTCCCAGCTGGACGAGATCCATCGGGCGCTGGCCGAAAACCTCGTCATCTTCTTCCGCGACCAGCACATCACCCCCGAGCAGCATCTCGCCTTCGGCCGGAAGTTCGGCGAATTGCACATCCATCCTGCCGCACCGCATGAGGGCGATGATCCCGCGCTGATGAAGATCTATGCCGACAAGAACTCGCCGCGGGCCAATGGCGAGGGCTGGCATTCCGACGTGTCCTGCGATCTCGAGCCGCCGATGGGCTCCATCCTCTATATCAAGCAGTGCCCGCCGCGCGGCGGCGACACGCTGTTCGCCAACATGTATGCGGCCTACGAGGCGCTGTCCGATCGCATGAAGGCCTATCTCGATGGCCTCACCGCAGTCCATGACGGCGAGCCGATCTATCGCGGCCTCTATGCCAACTACGGCGTCGCCGACAAGCCGAGCTATCCGCATGCCGAGCACCCGGTGGTGCGCACCCATCCGGTGACGGGCAAGAAGGCGCTCTATGTCAACCGCGGCTTCACCCGCAACATCACAGGCATCCCCCGCGACGAGAGCGATGCCATCCTCGCCTATCTCTACCAGCACGCGGAGAACCCGCTGTTCCAGTGCCGCTTCCGCTGGACCGAAAACGCCGTCGCCTTCTGGGACAACCGCTGCACCCAGCACCGCGCCATGTGGGACTACTGGCCCCACACGCGGTCAGGGACGCGCGTGACGGTGAAGGGCGAGCGGCCGGTGTAGCCTTGTCCTTCACCTCTCCCCGACGGGGAGAGGTCGGATCGCATCGCAAGATGCGATCCGGGTGAGGGGCCGCAGCTTGCTCGATAGACCGTAACCCCTCACCCGATTTGCTGCGCAAATCGACCTCTCCCAGCGGGAGAGGTGGACCGAGCAAGCATTGACGCCCCCGCGCTCCTGCGCGAAGCTTCCCGAAAACAAGAATGCTTCGGGAGATTCGCAGATGCTGCGTGCCGAGGACAACAGGTTCCTGACCGAGTCGGGGGCGGGGACGCCGATGGGCGAGTTGTTGCGCCGGTTCTGGCTGCCGGTATTGCTGTCAGAGGAATTGCCTGAACCCGACGGCGAGCCGAAGAAGATCATTGTGCTCGGCGAGGAGCTGCTTGCCTTTCGCGACACGCGTGGCGTGGTCGGGGTCATCGACCAATATTGCCCGCATCGCGGCGCCAATCTCTGGCTCGGGCGCAACGAGGAATGCGGCATCCGCTGTGTCTATCACGGCTGGAAGTTCGACACCGACGGCCGCTGCGTGGACATGCCGACCTCCTATCCCGACCTCAATGCCAAGGACAAGATCCGCATCAAGTCCTATCCCGTGCGCGAATGGGGCGACATGATCTGGGCCTATATGGGCCCTGCGGATGCGGTGCCCGAACTGCCGGCGCTGGAGATGGCGCTGCTGCCGCCGTCGCACCGCTATGTCAGCAAGAAGTGGCAGGACTGCAACTGGGTGCAGGCGCTGGAAGGCTCGATCGACACCGCGCATTTCACCTTTGCGCATCTTGCGTTCGACAAAAGCGAGGACGAGATCCTCGACATCAAGAAGCATTTCGTGAATCCGCTGGCGCGCATGTCGACCGATCACATGCGCTGGATCGCGCAGGACCCGCGCCCGGTCATCAGGGTCGAGCCGCATGATGCAGGGCTCACGATTGCTGGCGGCAGGCTGACCGATAGCGACAACATCTATTGGCGCATCGCGCAGTTCCTGATGCCGGTGCATGCCTATGCGCCGAGCGCCATGCCCGGCGAGAACATCTTCGGGCAATCGTTCGTGCCGGTCACCGACACCAACTGCTGGATCTACACCTATGCCTGGAATCCGGAGCGGCCGCTGACCGCTGCCGAGCGCGAGGCCTATGACCGCGGCAATGGCGTGATCGCCGAGATCGACGAGAATTACGTGCCCTTGCGCAACAAGTCGAACAACTACCTGATCGATCGCAAGCTGCAGAAGACCAAAAGCTACACCGGCATCAAGGGCGTCTCCGAGCAGGACGCCGCGGTGCAGGACAGCCAGGGCCCGATCGCCGACCGCACCCGCGAGCACCTCGGCCCGACCGATCTCGGCATCATGCACTTCCGGAAAACCGTCATGGAACTCGCCCGCGCCCTGCAGCAGGGCGAGGTTCCGCCACACCTTCGCCATCAGGACCGCTACGCTGTGCGTTCCGGCGCCTGTGTGACACACAAGACCAAGGACCTGCCCGCGGTCATGGTCGAGCGTTTTGGGGATCCGGCGGGTTTTGTGGGGCGGCCGAGGATCGCCGCAGCGGAGTAGGAGATTGTTCGGGGGGACTTGACGGATGTTTTCCAGGGGGACGTTGTTCGCGGCGCCGCGCTTTGGGTCGTGCGGTGTCATCTCGGTCATCGCCGCCATGTTGCTCTCGTCGATCGGGACGGCAGACGCCTGGTCGCGGGCGATGGCCCGACATCCACCGAAGCACCACGGGCCGAAGCTCGCCGCGCTGACACCCGAGCCCTTCATCCGGGAGCTTGCCGCGAAGCATCCGCCATCGAGTTCAGTGGCCGGCTGTACCCCGGCGAAATTCCGCATCGTGCTGGATGTGGGCCACACCGCGGAGTCGGAAGGCGCGATCTCTGCCCGCAATGTCGCCGAGTTCGTCTTCAACCTCCATCTGGCACAGCGGATCGCCGAGAAGCTGAAGGCCGACGGGTTCACCGAAACGCGGCTATTGGTCACCGAGGGCAAGGCAAAGCCGAGCCTGTTCAAGCGCGTGGCCGCCGCCAATGATCTCGGTGCCAACCTCTTTTTGTCGATCCATCACGACTCGGTGCCCGACAACATGCTCGAAGCCTGGGAGTATGGCGGCAGGAAGAGCCATTTCAGCGATCGCTTCAGCGGCTATTCGGTGTTCGTCTCCCACGACAATCCGGATTTCCAGACCAGCCTGCGCTTTGCTGAACTCATCGGCAAGGAGATGAAGGCGGACGGCCTGAACTACGCCAATCAGTACACGTTGCCGATCATGGGCCGGAACCAGCACGAGCTCTTGGACAAGGATACCGGCGTGTATCGCTACGACCAGCTCGTCGTGCTGCGAAAGACCCGGATGCCCGCGGTGCTGCTCGAGGCCGGCTCGATCAGCAACCGCGACGAGGAAGTCGCAATGGGCTCGCCGGAGCGCCAGGAGATGATTTCAAATGGCGTGACGGAGGCGGTGAAGGAGTTCTGCGATCCGCGCTGGGCGATCCTGGGGCCGCTGTGATGCCCGCCGTCGTGCCCGCCATGCGAAGCGCGAGCAGGGGACGCATAACCAGTCACTGATAGGACAGGAACGGCCAGCCCCAAGCACGTCATGGCCGGGCTTGTCCCGCCTGCGCGGCCGAAGCCGCTTCGGCGAGGCGAAGGCGGGACAAGCCCGGGCATGACGGAGGAGGGAGATCGGCGCTGCAACTGGGGCCTGTGGTTATGGGGCCGCCGCTTCGTCCGGGACAACGGAGGATCACAGCGGCCCGCGATATTCGCGGTTGGCGAGGCTCGCTTCCTCCAGATCGAGATCACGCTCGATCCGTCGCCGCGTTTCGTCGGTGATCCGGCCATCGCGCAGCAGGCGATGGATGAACTGCCGCTCCGCTGCAATCAGTTGGCGCGTCAGGCCGGTGCCTGTGGCGGAAACGTCAGGTGGTTCATCGTCGAGCAAGGCGGGTAGCTGGCTGACGCGGATATCGTGTCGCGCCCGCAACAATTTCTCGACGTCATCGGAAATTTCGCACTTCTCGACCAGCGCATCGAGCGATTTGAGCGCAGCATCGAGCGCCTCGCGGCGCGCCGCAATCTCCGCTTCGTGTGCGGCGATGGTTTCGCTGCGGCCGGCTTCGGCCACGCCCAGCCAGTGCACCACCATCGACAGCGACAGTCCCATGCCGACCAGCGTGATCAGGATGACGCCGAAGGCGACGAACAGGATCAAGTCGCGGTTGGGGAAGGCATCGCCGCTGGCAAGCGTTAATGGCAGCGCAAGTGCGGCGGCGAGCGACACCGCGCCGCGCACGCCGGCAAAGGACAGGATGAACACCCACTGCCAGGGCGGCGGCGGGTCGCGCTCGCGCAAGGATCTGCTGAACCAGCGCGGCAGATAGGTCGCGGGATAGACCCAGACGAAGCGCGCTACCACGACGATCGCCGTCACCAGCGCGGTCGCAAACAGTATATCGTGCAGCGGGAATGCCTTCGATTTCTCGAACAGCGAGCGCATCTGGAAGCCGGTGAGCAGGAACAGCAGTCCCTCGATCAGATAGATCACGAGGTCCCAGAAGAAGATGCCCTGCAGCCGCGTGGCGAACGAGATCAGAAGCGGCCCGTTCCAGCTCGTATAGAGTCCGCAGGTGACCGTTGCGATCACGCCGGAGCCGCCGAAATGTTCGGGGATCCAGTAGGCGATGTAGGGTGTGAGCAGCGAGAGCGTGATCTCGATCTGCGGATCGCGTGCAAACCGCCGGGCGCGCAAGGTCAGCCAGCCGACCGCAACGCCAAAGGCGATCTCGCCGGCCACGATGCCAAAGAACTCGCCGGTGGCTTTGGAGAGCGAAAAGCCGCCGCTGGCAATCGCTATCACCGCGAAACGGTACAGGATCAGCGCGGTGGCGTCATTGGCGAGGCCCTCGCCCTCGAGCACCACCAGGATGCGGCGGGGAATGTTTAGCTTGCGGGCGACCGCAAGCGGCGCCACCGCGTCGGTCGGCGCGACAATGGCGCCGAGCAGGAAGCCGACGTCCCAGGGCAGCCCGATCAGGTAATGCACGGCGGCCGCGACGGCCGCCGCCGTGAAGATCACGCAGCCGACCGCAAGCAGCATGATCGGGCGCAGGTTGAACTTGAACTCGCGCCAGCTCATAGCGACGCTCGCCGAATAGATCAGCGGCGGCAGCACCACCAGCAGCACCAGGTCCGGCGACAGTTCCAGCGCCGGCATGCCCGGCACGAAGGCCAGCGCAATGCCGGTGACCAGCAGCAGGATCGCCGGCGCGATATCGGTCCGCCGCGCCAGCAGCGAGGCGCCAGCCAGCACGGCGAGCAGGATCAGGATGATTTGAAACGAGGCTTCCATGGCCAGACCATTCGCCCGGAAGCGGTCGTGAGGTCAATGTGGGGACAGAAGGCTGCTCTTCCCCCGATTGTCGTCGCCTGGCTTGACCGGGCGATCCAGTATTCCAGAGACAGCTGTGCTTGAGCCGAGGCGCCGCGGCTTACTGGATTCCCCGCTTTCGCGGGGAATGACAGGGTGGATGAGGCTCACTCCCTCAAATCGTAGCGATACGACTTGGAGACGATCTGCCAGCCATCGGCCAGCTTCATCGCCACCAGGTAATCCGTGAAGTAACGCGGCGGCAGCTGGCAGCGGACCTTGATGAAGGCGGTGTTGGCGTCGGACCGGTCGATGGTGACGATGAAATCCTCGCGCGGCTTGCCCTCGGCCTTGGCCGAGGGGCGTTTCCTGACCCAGGCCAGCCAGTCCGGCACGGTCAGCACCTTGAGTTCGCCCTTCTCGACCCAGCGCAGGTCGGCGGAGGGGTGGAAGACGGCCCCCAGCTTGTCGGCGTCGCCCTCATAGAGGGCATCGAAATAGCCCTGCACCACGGCCTCGACGCTGGAACGGTCATAGCTCATTGGTCTCTCCCTTGTGGACGTCCCCAGTTCCAAATCTTGAACCGAATCCCGTCATCGGCAAAGTGCGAACCCTAGCGCGGCTGGCGCGACAAAATTTCATGGGTGCAATCGTCAATGCTTGGCGCCGGCGTATCCTTGGTGATCTGGCTCACAGGGCCGTCTCGCCAATCTCTGGTAGCCAGATGGCCTTGGGTCGCCGCATTGAATCGTAAATGGCATTGCGTGATTTGATTAAAGAGGAGCTCCGAAAGCGTCATGACCAATTGGCTTGGGTCTCTCGGTTTCCGCAACATCCTGCTGGCGATGGCCCTGCTCCTGGCAGGCCATCCGGCCCTGGCCGAGAAGCGTGTGGCGCTGATCCTCGGCAACTCGGCCTATCAAAATGCGCCGCCGCTGGCCAATCCGGTCAACGACGCCGCGCTGATCGCAGCCAAGCTGAAGGCCGCCGGCTTCGACGTGGTCGATTCCCGGCACGATCTCTCCGCGCTGCAGACGCGGCGGGCGCTGCGCGATTTCGAGGACAATGCGCGCGATGCCGATATCGCCGTCATCTATTACGCCGGCCACGGCATCGAGGTCGACGGCACCAATTACCTGATCCCCGTCGATGCCAAACTGGAGCGCGATTCCGACGTCTATGACGAGGCGCTGTCGCTAGACCGTGTGCTGGTCGCGGTCGAGCCGGCCCGGAAGCTCAGGCTCGTCATCCTCGATGCCTGCCGTGACAATCCGTTTGCCAGGACCATGAAGCGGGCGCTCGCCTCGCGCAGCATCAGCTCCGGTCTCGCCAAGATCGAGCCGACCAGCCCCAATACCCTGATTGCCTATTCCGCAAAAGCCGGTTCCACGGCCGAGGACGGCAACGGCAAGGACAGCCCGTTCACGATTGCGCTGGCGGGGCATCTCACCACGCCGGGGCTCGACGTCCGCAAGGCCTTCGGCTTCGTGCGCGACGATGTGCTGAAAGCCACCTCCAATCGCCAGGAGCCGTTTGTTTATGGCTCGCTCGGCGGCGACGATGTCGCGCTGGTTCCGGCAGCCGCCGCGCCCGCCGCGTCTGCCCCGCAAGCAGCGCCAAGCTCGCAGGTCGAGGCGCGGCGTGATTATGAATTGGCGATGCAGGTCGGCAGCAAGGGCGCGCTGGAGGCGTTCCTGGCGCAATACCCCGACGGGTTCTATGCCAGCCTCGCCCGCTCGCAGCTCGATAAGATTGCCGCCGCCACGTCGGCCGCCACGGCCAATCCGCAGCCGCCGGCAGCGACGCAAGTCGCAAAGAGCGATGTGTCGACCGCCACGCCGCCAGCGCCCGCGGCCGACAAGAGCGTGAACGTCGCCGCCCTCACGTCCGGCACGCCGCCGACGGACATCGCGAGGTCCGTGCAGGCCGAGCTGCGCCGGGTGGGCTGCCTGACCAGCGATGCGGATGGCGCCTGGAATTCGGCCTCGCAGCGTTCGCTGTCGCAGTTCAACCGCTATGCCGGCACCAAATTCGACACCAAGAGCCCGAGCCCCGACGCGCTCGATGCGCTCAAGCAGAAATCGTCGCGCGTGTGCCCGATGGTCTGCGCCCACGGCTTCAAGGCTGATGGCGACCAGTGCACCAAGATCGTCTGCGCCGAGGGCTCGTTCCTCAATGATGACAACGAATGCGAGAAGCGCCGGGGCAAGAACCCGCTCGCTAAGCGCGATTCCGACGAGACCCCGGCGCGCCAGCGTGCAAGGCCGGACTCCGTGACGCCGCGCGCGACCGCGTCCGGATCGAGAGCAGCCCCCGAGACGGGTCAGATCGTGTGCGGCACGACCGGCTGCCGTCAGGTCTCGCGCGGTTGCCACATCGAATTCAAGACCACCGCACAGGGAGGCCCCGTGGAAGGCGGCGGTGGCAATGTCGAGGTCTGCAGGTAGGCGGTTGTTCCGGCCAGGCGGCAAACGGCCTCACGACCCGATCGCGCTGGCGGCGATGTTGACCATCAGCGCGAGCAGGGCGGTATTGAAGATGAAAGAGATGATGCCGTGGACGGTCGCGGTGCGGCGGATGGTCTTGTCGGTGATGCCGACATCGGAGACCTGCGCCGTCATGCCGATGACGAAGGAGAAATAGACAAAGTCCCAGTAGTCGGCGTGGTCATGGGTGTCGCCGCTCGGAAACTGCAGGCCGCCGGGCTTGGCGCCGCGGTAATAATCGTGGGCATAGTGCAGGGCGAAGACGGTGTGCACCGCTGCCCATGACAGCGTGATCGTGATGGTCGCATGGGCAAGCTCGAGCGCGCCGCGATGCGGCGTGCCGAGCTCGAACACGATTGCCGCAATGCTCGCGAACGCACCGAGTGCGGCGACCATCAGAATGACAAAGCGGCCGTCATCCTGCAGCACCGCGTTGCGCCGGATATGGCGCTGATCACAGCGCAGCATCATGACGTAGACCAGCACCAGATACAGCGCGGCAAAGATGTCCCAGGCGACCAGCAGGCGGGTCGTCAACCGCGCGCTGCCAGGCAGCAGCAGGAACGCGATGATGCCGACCGCGACCGCGACGAAGGTGCGCGGCCGCGCATAGACCACGCGCACCGGCCGGGACATCTTGCGGAAGCGGACCAGGATGGGATCGTCAGCTTCCATTGCGTTCAAAGCCGAGTTCTAGTTCTTCCGCTCGGCGACAAACCGTGCGGCGGCGCGAAGCACGTCGGCACGGGCACCAAAGATCGACAGCGCCGCGTCGCCGCGCGCGAGCAGGTCGCGCACGCGCTGCTTGGCGCCTTCGATGCCGAGCTGGGTGACAAAGGTGGTCTTGCCAAGCTCGGCGTCGGCGCCGGCGGGCTTGCCCAGCGTCGCCGCATCGCTCTCGACGTCGAGCAGGTCGTCGGCGATCTGGAACGCTTCGCCGAGCGCACGGCCGAAATCGTCGAGCGCGTTGTATTCGGCGCTCGAGGCCTGGCCGAGCAGCGCGCCGGCGATGCAGCCGAAGCGCAACAGCGCGCCGGTCTTCATCTGCTGCACGCGGGCGACATCGACCGGCTCGCGGTCGCCGAAGCGGCCTTCGCCGGCGAGATCGAGCATCTGGCCGCCGGCCATGCCGCCGATGCCGGAGGCGCGGGCGAGCGCACGGGTCAGCGCGAGACGCACGCTCGGCTCGCGATGAATCTCGTCGCGGGTGATGATGTCGAAGGCGATGGTGAGCAGCGCGTCGCCCGCGAGAATCGCGGTGGCGTCGTCATAGGCCTTGTGCAAGGTGGGGCGGCCGCGGCGCAGGTCGCTGTTGTCCATCGCCGGCAGGTCGTCGTGGATCAGCGAATAGCAGTGGATGCATTCCAGCGCGGCGCCCGCATAGAGGGCGGCCTCGCGGCTCACGCCGAACACGGCCGCGCTTTCCACCACCAGAAAGGGGCGCAACCGCTTGCCCCCGCCAAGGCTGGAATAGCGCATGGCATCGAGCAGCCGCTTCGGGCGGGCGATCTCGTCGGTCAGAACCTGGTCCGAGAGCAGCCTGGAAAGCAGGTTTTCGGTATCCTCCGCGGTCTTATCCAGCCGGTTGGTAAAGTCCGATAGGGCCGTGGCGGTCATGCAGGGAAAGCTCCGGGTCAGATTCAGCAAAAGCGGTCCAATTTCGGCCGGACAATCCTTTATGCAACCGGCTTCGTCAATTCTTGGCTGCGGCAAGTTGCCTGCCATAAAAGTGCTTGAAAAAAGGCAGGACTTGTCAGGGAGATAGCATGTCCCTGCGGTATTAACCGCTCCGTTTACCTTTCCCCTCGAACCCAAAACGGTTGATTTGCGCGCTTTCCGGATCTTCCTCCTGATCGCAATTGTCGCGCTCGCGATCCCCTATGCTCTGGCACCGTTCTACCGCACGGGCCATCCGGTGTCGGCGCTGATGGCCTGGCATTCCCTCAGGGGCGAGCCCGTGACCCGGCATTGGGTGAACCTGGCTGAAATGTCGCCGGCGCTGCCAGCCTCGGTGGTGGCAGCGGAGGACGCGCATTTCTGCAAGCATCATGGCATCGATTGGGGCGCGCTGCGCGAGGCGATCGACGAGGCCCAGGAAGGCGGCGAGGTCCGCGGTGCCTCGACCATCACCCAGCAGGTGGCGAAAAACCTGTTTCTGGCCTGGCTGCCGGACATCGTGCGCAAGGTCTTCGAGTTTCCGCTGGCGCTCTGGATCGATTTCGTGCTGCCAAAGCAGCGCATCCTGGAACTTTATTTGAACGTCGCGGAATTGGGCCCCTCCGGCCAGTTCGGCGCCGAAGCCGGAGCCGATTACGCCTTCGGCCGTTCCGCGGCCCTGCTGACGCCAAAGGAGGCGGCGTTGCTGGCGGCCATCCTGCCCAGTCCGGGAAAGCGCAGCGCCCGTAACCCGTCCCCGGAAGTCCGCCGCCTTGCCGGGATCTATATGGTGCGTTCGCAGGGCGTGCGGCGCTGCTGGCCCGAAAATCGGTAACTTTTTGGCTCCTTTCGGCGCATTTTTAGCAGCCGATGCCCTAGCCTTGCGGCATTCCATCCTCTATAAGCCCCCACCTGAACCCCGTATTGGCTCACAGCGCGGCTTGTGCGCGCCAACCGTCCGCCCGCGGACGGCGGGATCGAGATTTACCCCTAGAGGACACCGACATGGCCGTTCCCAGACGAAAAACTTCGCCCTCTCGGCGTGGCATGCGCCGCTCGGCGGATGCGATCAAGAAGCCCACTTATGTCGAGGACAAGGACTCCGGCGAACTGCGCCGTCCGCACCATCTCGACCTCAAGACCGGCATGTACAAGGGCCGGCAGGTGCTGAAGAAGAAAGAGTCCTGATACGAAGGTCGCGGACGCGAGGTTCGGGCAGGCGCAGGTTTGCCCGAATTCGGGCGCATCAACGCGCTAAGTGTGGCCCGCCGGCAAGAATTGTGGCGCGCCAGGAAGGCTCCGCAGGACGGCTCCAGGCGACGCGGCGTGTCGGCTGGAAATGATCCGCTTCTCACAGTAGCCCTCGATCCAAACTCGCAGCTTCCAAGATCGCAGCTCATGGTCGGCTTTCCGCTTCTTCTGATCCCGCTCGCGGTCTTCAACATCATCGCCTTCCTGATGCCTGACGTCGCCCCGACGGTCACGCTGTTCAGGCTGCATTTGATGTCCGGCACCGAATGGCCGGTCACGCTCAGTGACGTCCTGATTGCGCTCGGCATGCTGTTGTTGCTGCTCGAGGTGATCAAGGGTGCGCGTCCCGGCGCCAAATTCCTGATGGACCATCTGCTCTCGCTGGTGGTGTTCGGTGCGGCGGGGGCGGAATTCGTGCTGTGGCCGAAATTCGGCAATTCGACCTTCTTCCTGCTGACGCTGCTTGCGCTGGTGGATTTCCTGTCCGGCATCGCGCTTCGCGTGCGTCGCTCCGTGCAATATGCACTGGTGCCGGTGTCAACGCCTCGCGAGAAGAAGCGCGCGGCCGCGGCGCGGGCCGAAGACAAAGAGCAAGAGCGGCAGTACGACCAGCGCATCGAGCCGACGCCAGCAATGCCGTCTCCGGCCCCCGCCCAGCCGGCGAACCAGACGCGGCCCTCGGCGGCATCGGTCGCTGAATCGGTGCTGTCAGATCATCCGGCGCCCAAGCCGCCGCAGGCCGAGTCGCCGCCGCAGGCCGAGTCGGCGCCGCAGGCCGAGTCTCCGCCGCAAGCTCAGTCGGCCCCGCAGCCTGAGCCGGCTGCTCCGTCAGCGGAGCATTCGCCGCAGGTTGCCTCGCCCGAACTCCAGCCGACGAACAGCTCCACGGCGACCCCCGACGAGCCGCAGCGCTGAATCCTCGCACAGTCTCTCACCGTCATCCTGAGGTGCTCGCGATAGCGAGCCTCGAAGGATGAACGGCCCGGATGCGAGAGCCGGGCCGTCGCCCTTCGAGGCTCGCTCCGCTCGCACCTCAGGGTGACGGTGATGGTTCAGAGCCTGTTTCGATTTGGCTAAATCATCCGCCTTGTCTTCAGCCCCGCGCCAAAAGCACGGTGCTGATGCGTGCCATACGCGGACAGCGCATCCGCTGCCCGGTCCCGCGGCCAGCGCCTGCGGTCTGCGAGCCGCTCGGCATCGGCGATCAGCTGGGTGACGAAGGTCGGGTCGGGCGAGGGGAGGGGCTCGGCCGGCGGCGTCCATTGCGTGGAGGCCACGACCGCGACCACGGCGGTCGAAGCGGGCGCGGTGCGCGCATCGGGCCGCTGACAGGTTAATTGCAGTGGTCGGGCAGTGGGCATCGCAACTGACATCCCTGTCACGTTCCGGGACATTGCCGTCCCCGCGATTGACTGACCCGCAAGCATTATGCCGTGGCGGGCGGGCGTGGTCCCGACCCACTTCACAACATGGTTTGCAGATTATTTATCAAGTTTATTTACGGTCGCAACCGAATGGGCGCTATCCTTGGGCGTTAACGACCGACGTCCTGTCCCGAAACGAGGCGAATGTGACACCTGCGCCGCTGCCAACCTCGTCCATCCTGGCTTCCCTCGGGCAGGCGGCCTTCGTTTGGGACATCGCGACCGACGCCATCATCTGGAGCGAGCCCATAGCTGCGGTGTTTCCCGACATCGCGCCGGCCTCGCTCGCGACCGGTGCGGAGTTCGCAAAGCTGATCGAGCCGCAGCGTTCGATCCGCAGCGACGCCCTCAATTTCTCGCCCCCGGCCCACGGTGCCGACGGGGTGCCGTACCGGATCGAATATGCCGTGCGCAGCACGTCCTCGATGGCCCCGGTGTGGATAGAGGAGACCGGCTGCTGGTTCGCCGGCCCCGACGGCAGGCCGGCGCGGGCGCATGGCATCGTGCGCGTCAACAATGAGCGCCACGCCCGCGAGGAGCAGCTGATCAAGCTGTCGCGCAACGATGCGCTGACCGGCGAGCTCAACCGCACCCATCTTGTCGCGGCGCTGGCGGAGGCGATCGAGGAAAGCATCCGCTTCCGCACCTCCTGCGCCTTCATGCTGATCGGCATCGACCATCTGGCGCGCATCAACGATGCCTTCGGCTTCGACGTTGCGGACGCGGTCATTGCCGAGGTCGCCGGGCGCATTCGCGCGCGCTTACGCGGCGGTGACGTGCTGGGACGCTTTTCCGGCAACAAGCTCGGGCTGATCCTGAAGAACTGCACCATCGAGGACATGAATGCCGCGGCTGAGCGCTTCCTCGCCGGCGTGCGCAACGAGGTGGTGCCGACGCGGCTCGGGCCCGTTTCGGTCACCGCCTCGATCGGCGCGGTGAGCGTGCCGCGCTATGCACGAACCGCGGACGAGGCGCTCAACCGCGCGCACGAGACGCTCGATGGCGCCAAGCGCCGCCGCGCCGGCTCGTTTGCCGCCTGGCGGCCCAACGCCGAGCGGGACGCGCAGCGCCGCGTCAACATCCGCGTCACCGACGAGATCGTCACTGCGCTGAACGAGCGGCGGATCGCGCTTGCCTTCGAGCCAGTGGTGGATGCGGCGAGCCGCAAGCCGGCCTTCCACGAATGCCTGGTCCGCATGGAGCAGGACGGCGGCCGCGTGCTGCTCGCGCCCGATATCGTGCCGGTGGCCGAGCGGCTCGGCCTGATCCGGCTGGTCGACCATCGCGTGCTGGAGCTCGTGGTGGCAGAGCTCGCCGCCGCGCCGGACGTGTCGCTCAGCCTCAACATCTCGCCCGACACCACCATGGATCCGGACTGGTGGTCATCGATCGAATCCCTGATGCGTGCGCACCCTGATGTCGCCGAGCGGCTGATCGTCGAGATCACCGAGACGGTGGCGATCCGGGATATCGACGATCTCAGGAGCTTCGTGCACCGCCTGAAACGTCTCGGCAGCCGCATCGCCATCGACGATTTCGGCGCCGGCTACACCTCGTTCCGCAATTTGCGCAAGCTCGACGTCGATATCGTCAAGATCGACGGCGCCTTTGTGCAGAACATCGTGGCTTCAGCGGATGATCGCGCCTTCGTGCAGACGCTGATCGACCTCGCGCGCCGGCTCAAGATCAAGACCGTCGCCGAATGGGTGCAGGACGAACAGGCCGCGACGCTGCTGCGCGACTGGGGCTGCGACTACATCCAGGGCCACCTGATCGGGCTCGCCTCCGGCGAGCGGCCGTGGCGGAAGCCGGCCGAGACGGTGCTGCCGGCGGCGGGGTAAATCGAAAGGCCTGCTCCCGCGCCCGTCGAAAATGGACCCAACAGAGACATGGCGGAGTTTGCTTCTGCTGGTACTATGCAGGGCATGATCGTCAAACGCATCGTTCCCAATTTCGCCACGGCCGATGTGTCGAAAGCCCGACGCTTCTACGCTGACATCCTCGGCCTTGAAGTTGCAATGGACCTCGGGTGGATCGTTACGTTCGCCTCACCCGCACTGATGGCGCCGCAGATCAGCGTGGCGATGGAGGGCGGTTCTGGAACGCCAGTCCCGGACATCTCTGTCGAAGTGGACGACCTTGATGAGGTCGAGCGTCGGGTGCGAGAGGCAGGGCTGTTGATCGAGTATGGTCCGGCAGCTGAACCCTGGGGCGTTCGTCGTTTCTATGTGAGGGACCCGCTGGGCAGGCTGATCAATATACTTGCTCACGAATGAGAACAGACCTTTGATTGGCCGATCGCGTCGTTGCGCTGCTGCGGGCAATGCGGACATCGACTTCGATGCGCCCCCGCGCGGGGGCAAGGCAAACTGGCTTCGCCTGCGCGCCCTCGCGCTTGCAAGCGCCACAATGATTGAGCGCGGCGAGACTCTGCGCCGCGCCCGCCATGTCCAGCGCGCCAGGCGGTCATCACCCAGACGCTATCGCATGAGGCTGGGAGTATTTTTTTCGCTCGCTGTAATGGCGGGGCCGCTCGAAACCTTTGGAGAGACAAGACCTCCGCATTTCCTTCAAAGGAGACGACATGTCAGTCCAGTTACTTGTCATCTATCCGCCGCCCAAGGATGCCGACGCATTCGAGCGCGCATACAACGAGCAGCACCTTCCCTATGCCGGACCGCGGCTGATGGCCGAAGGAGCCTCCGGCGTCACGACCAAGCGTGTTCTGGGCTCGCCGGGCGGTGCGCCGGCGTTCCATTGGATATCGTTCGTCGATTTTCCGTCCGCCGACATTGCCAAGAAGTGCGCCAAATCCACGGGCGGCCAGGAGGCCCTGCAGCATGCCGCCTCGATCTCATCCGGCGGTAAGCCGGAATATGTCCTGATCGCCGACTCCAAATAGGGACGATGCGCCCAGGCGGGCGGGTGCGGAATTGCACTTGCCCGCCTGCTGGAGCGTGAAGTCGACGGAAGAGAAGGCCTATCCCGCTCGCCCTTGCTCGTAATCAGCCATGCAGCGGCGCAAGCGTTGCTTGGCCCGAAACAGCAAGACGCCGACATGTTCGGGTGTCGTTCCGAGCTGCACGGCCACGTCTTCGCCGGCGACGTCATCGACCAGGCGGAGATTAACGACAGCTTGCTGCACCTCGTTCAGCGTGAGCAGGCAGCCGAGCGCAAGGGCGTGCTGCTCCGCCTGAATCACCAAATCGTCCGCGGAAGGCTCCCCTGACGCAACGTTTTTCAGCGCTTCATCATCGACCAAATGCGGCCTTGCGTAATCATGACGACGACGGCGATTGCGGGCGATATTGCGCGCAAGCGTGCTCAGGAGCCGCGCTGATTCGACGGCCGAGCCGACAAGAAGCCGCGCCTGCGGCAGTTGGAGAAAGCTGACAAACGCTTCCTGCACACAATCCAGCGCGTCCTCGGCGCGGACGCCTTCACGCATCACCAGCCGGCAGATACGGGCGCGATGCGCATGCACCAGCTGCGTCACCCAGCCAAAGAAGCCGTCTTGTTGCCCGGATTGCACTTTCCGGATTGCATCTTGTCGCGCCATGAGACACTCCACCTGCAATTGCTCATGCCGGGGCGTCCGGCCCGGCGGACATCGCTCAATTCAACCCTTTACTGCGCGGTCAGGCTTGCGGTCTGGCGCGCCAATCGAAACACGAGCTCCTTCGAAATCCGTTGGGCCAGCTTGTCATTTGCAGCGCGCCAGAGTGGAATGGCGTTTTCCAAACGCCGCGCACCCGCTTCGGTCAGCCAAACCGCGCGGCGCCTCAGATCGCTTTCGACGACGGCGATCTCGACCAACCCCTGGGTTTCAAGAGCCCGCAGATTGCGTGACAGCGTCGACTGATCGAGGCCTGTCCGGTTGACAAGCGAGCCGACGGTATCGTCGGCCGCCACCGCGATCTGCGCCATCAAGCCGAGCTGGGCCAGGCTCAGTCCGGTGCCGGCGATATCCTGTTCAAGCGTCTGGGTGATGCGCCGTGCGAGCAGCCGGCAGCCAAGCCCGACACAGCCGTCGAGCATCGCAACAGCGTCAGTCCGCAGTCTCTTCGGAGGGTGCTTCGGCTTTGACATAGATAGTTGTATATACATTATTTGTAGATACATGCAACCGGCAGCGTGACGAGCCGGCCGCCGATGGCGGGAGCATGATCCGGACAAGCCGAAGCCGGTTTTCCGAAACGGCGAGCGCCGCTGGAACGCCCCCGATGCGGCCGAGCCGGAACGCGCGCGGCCCCTTGTTGGGGGTGTTGTCAGGGTTCCAGAGTCTCGGCTGCACCTTGTCGGTGAACTGGTCGCCTGATCAGACCGTTTATGACGGGTAGACAACCAACGGCGAGGAGGCAGATGCGCTACGTGGCACAGGCGGTAGATCAGTATGGCGTCTCCCTGGCGACCTACGAGTTCGAGTGTCGTTCCGACGAGGAAGCCCGGGAGAAGGCGGGCAGATACCTTGCGGTCCATCACACCATCGACCTCTGGGCGGATGGGCGGCGTCTCTCGCGACTGACATGCGGCGAAACCGAGCGGAGCGCCGCTCGCGCTCCAAAGGGATGATCTCGGCCGCTTGCCAGTGCAAGCACCAGGGCTCGTGACCCTCATCAGAAACGAGCGTGGTGAGCTGACCCAGGTCGAGTGGGCGACGAGCGCAGCTCGCTGCCGCCACCCCACCTCAGTTGTCTCAATAAAGCCGCACGGGCAGCGGCACGCCGGCAAGAGACCCGCCATGTCCGCTAGCTGTCCCCTCTTTGGGGTCGAAGCGGACTCGATATGCTCATTTGGAGTTTTGTTGAGATTGACCCAGACCGGAAGTCTGGCTTCCCCATTCCGCCTTCAGCTCCTTCAAGTTTGAGCTTCGATTGTTATAATGCCGCAGTGCGACGATCGGGGGATTGGGCATGCTTCGACGCCACTTCATTTCAATCGTTAGTGGAGCATTAGCTAGCTGGCCGCTACTCGCACGAACGCAACATGCCGCGATGCCTGTGATCGGCTTTATAAGCAGTCTGTCATCGAACGAAGCATCTCGGGTCATGGATGCTTTCCGCCAGGGCCTAGCCGAAACGGACTATGTTGAAGGCCGTAACGTCGCAATTGAATACCGATGGGCAGCGGGTGATTTCAACCAGCTTGGACGCATGGCGGCTGATCTGGTTCGCCGCGAAGTCACGATACTCGCCGCAGTTAGCGGAACTCCAACCGCGCTTGCGGCCAAGGCAGCGACAACCACGATCCCCATCGTATTCGCAATCGGGAGTGACCCAGTATCGGTCGGCCTGGTCAACAGCCTCAATCGGCCAGGAGGGAACATAACTGGAGCAACTTTTTTCAATGGAGTTATGGGGGCAAAACGACTGGAATTGCTGCTTCAACTGGCGCCCAAGGATGCAGCAGTTGCCATTCTGACCAACCCTCACAACCCACCCGTCGTCGCCGAAGGCGAGAACGCGCTGAACGCCGTGCGATCGTTTGGGCGTCAAGCCAGCATCTTTGGCGCAAGCACTCCTGATCAGATCGAAGAAGCCTTCCGAGCCATTCAGGACCGGCGGTTCGGTTCAGTTTACGTTGCGTCTGATCCCTTCTTTCTGGTTGAGCGGCGCAAGCTGGTCGCGTCAGCCGCGCAATCGCTGTTACCCGCTATCTATTCTGATCGCGAGATCACCGACGCTGGCGGACTAATGAGTTATGGCGCCAGCCGGACCGATGCCTATCAACAGGCTGGGAGATATGTCGGACGAATCCTTCGCGGGGAGAAGGCCGGCGATTTGCCGGTAATTCTGCCGACCAAATTTGAACTCATCATCAATCTTCAGACCGCAAAAACGCTTGGCTTGACAGTGCCAAACTCTCTCCTTGCCCAAGCCACCGAGGTTGTTGAATGACCTCTTCTTGCCCGCTGCTGACCGTGGCAACAGCAATGCCGGTGTCTGGTTTGTCAGGTAGACTGGGCGAGCACGAATGCCGGGACGAAGTCGCAGTTTGTGAAGGTTTTTGGACGCCAGTCAGTAGAGGCTGCGGAGCCTCTTGCTTGCCGGCGTCCAAAAACCTGCACAATAGCGGAAATCGACAGCCGTTGCCTATTGCAGTGAACGGCACTCGTGACCCGAAGCATACAACGCCGCTGATGGACGGTTACAAAGACTTGATTTGCACCTTGCGGAATTTGATCGCTCCCGCGCCGTGTTGCAGGGCGATCCACCCTTCATCAAACATTCCGTTCCGCAGTTCAGCCGTTTTCTGTCCGTTGAGCACGACCGTGATGTCGCGTCCCTTCGCCGTGATCTCGAACGTATTCCATTTGCCGCCGGCTTTCGGCATCGGATTGATCTCGACATAACGTGTGATCGCGCCGGTGCCGTAACTCGGATCGGGGCGCTGGTCAAAGATATTTGCTTCGTAGCAAGTCCGGTCGGTGATCTTCTTGGCATCGAGGCAGCGGAAATAAATGCCGCTGTTTGCATCATCGCTCGGCCAGAATTCGACGCGCAGGACGAAATCCTTGTACGGCTTCTTGCTGACGAGATAACCGGCCTCTTTGCCGTCCATCTTGTCGGCAATCACTGTGCCGTCCGCCAGATGCCAATTGGATTGCCCGACCTGATCCCATTGTTCGAGGTCTTTGCCGTCGAACAGCGTAATCCAGCCGGCTTCCTGGGCTTTAGCCTGCGGCAGCACCTGGCTGACGGCGAAACTCGAGGCCGCAAGTGCAAGAGCAAATTGCAAAGAACGCCGTAACGTCGTTGGCATGATTGACTCCCCGAGGTCGTCCGCCGGTTGTCTTCTCCAGGCGGTAGCCTCTGATGATAGGGCCTGGGGTAAATTCTGGCTAGGATCCGGGCACCAGGAACTCACCGGCTTGGCAAGGGCCTCGATGGCCATCACCTTGCAGCATAGCGTGCAATCGCCACAGAGCCGTTTTCCAGACAAGTCATGCGTTTGCGCGTTGCGACGTCCGATTGCAAACAAGCGAAGCGGGGCGGCTGCGTAAAAGCTTGCGGTTTGTTGACGAGCGGCGCTGCGCGGAAGCGCTGCAAAGCCCCACTAATTCACGACTGCAATCGAGTCTTGGCCCATCACGTTTCGCTGCCGCACGGCGAGTGTCGGGGCGCGATGCCGGACGCTGACCTCAACGCCTCGCTGCGCCAGATATCGGCGCGCGTGGCCTGTTCGACCCAGAGACTGATTTGCCCGTCGGGCCGCGGGAGCGAACCTGTGTCAATCCCTGCGCGCAAAAAGATTCCTATTTACCGAAATTCGGATTTGCCGTATGTGTGTTGCATCCCGCTTCGCTTTGCGGAGGGGCGTTTCGCGGACGTCACGAGACGTGAGGCGGGGATGCGGTGGACGCGGATGTGCCGAGGACGAACGGCATGGAGGCGGACGGCGAAGTCGTGTGGTCCTGGCGCCCCAAAGCTCTGGCGTCAAGTCCAAGCGAAGCTGAAAGCTTCGCGGGGGCGACGGTGGCAAACGAGAGGGTTCACCGAGGAGCAACTGTGTTGAAGTAGACCGCCGAGCGGCCGGCCTCAAGGCTGGCGCTGGACGCGCCACCGCCTTCGGCGGCTGACGGCCTTGACC
>Ga0070741_10004649_pt1 | contig 31753 bp, 15 predicted proteins | sample Coa_R1_4_FD_66440 | JGI IMG/M metagenome (GOLD analysis project Ga0070741, IMG submission 66440) | Surface soil microbial communities from Centralia Pennsylvania, which are recovering from an underground coalmine fire - Coalmine... | ecosystem: Environmental > Terrestrial > Soil > Unclassified ... | reverse complement strand
CAGCGCCCCGCCTGAAGTTGTGGTCAGTTTGCCAGCAACAGCTCCGCCGACTGTCAGGGTGTTGAGGTCGTTCAAGGTAACGTTGTTACCAGAAACGATGCTCACCGGACCGACAAAGTCGTCTGCCTGGCTCAACGTGATGTCGTTGCCCCCAGCCGTCAGCGTAGTCGTGCCACCAATCTTCACCGCCCCAGCGTCGCTGATCGCGCCACCGGCGGTTGAAGCCAGGTTGCCACCGACGTTGAGCGTGTTGAGCGTCAGGGCTCCGCCTGAAGTCGTGGTCAGTTTGCCAGCAACAGCTCCCCCTACCGTCAGGGTGTTCAGGTCGTTTAAGGTAACGTTGTTGCCTGACACGACGCTCACCGGACCGACAAAGTCGTCAGCCTGGCTCAGCGTAATATCGTTACCGCCAGCAGTCAGCGTGGTCGTTCCGCCAATCTTCACCGCCCCGGCGTCGCTGATCGCTCCACCGGCGGTTGAAGCCAGGTTACCGCCCACGTTAAGCGCGTTGAGGGTCAGAGCCCCGCCAGAGGTCGTGGTCAGTTTGCCAGCAACAGCTCCCCCTACCGTCAGGGTGTTCAGGTCGTTTAAGGTAACGTTGTTGCCTGACACGACGCTCACCGGACCGACAAAGTCATCTGCCTGGCTCAGCGTGATATCGTTGCCGCCAGCAGTCAGCGTAGTTGTGCCACCAATCTTGACCGCGCCGGCGTCGCTGATCGCGCCACCGGCGGTTGATGCAAGGTTTCCACCCACGTTAAGCGTGTTGAGGGTCAGAGCCCCGCCAGAACTGGTCGTGAGCTTCCCATTAATCGCGCCCCCAACAGTCAGGGTATTGATATCGTTTAGCGTCACATCATTGGCGCTAACGATGTTCACGGGACCAACAAAATCGTCGCCCTGGCTGAGATTGATATTATTGCCAGTCCCGGCAGAAAGACTCGTATTGCCGCCGACCACTACCGCTCCGGCGTCGCTAATTGGCCCGTTGGCAACCGAATTCAAATCGTTACCAACAGTTAGCGCGTTGAGAGTGAGGGCTCCGCCCGAGGACGTGGTAAGCTTGCCACTCACAGTGCCGCCAACCGTCAGAGCGTTGATATCCCTTACGCTGACGTCCTTGCCGCTTGCGAAAGTAACCGGCCCCACAAAATCGTCCGCCTGACTTAGAGTAATATTATTGGCGGCTCCGGCCCCCAAAGAAGTCGCTCCGCCCACGGTTACAACCCCGGCGTCGGCAATGGGCCCGTTGGCGGTGGAGCTTAGATTGGCTGCCACGTTCAGCGCATTTAGTGTCAAGGCGCCGCCGGAAATAGTCGAGAGACTGCCGCTAACTGTGCCTCCGACGGTTAAGGTATTGATATCGTTCAAGGCTACATCCTTGGCGCTAACAATGTTCACCGGCCCGACGAAATCATCGGCCTGGCTGAGGGAGATGTTATTGGCGGCTCCAGCGGCGAGCGTGGTCGTGCCAGCCACGACAACGGCGCCGGCATCGCTGATCGCTCCATTGGCATTGGCGGTGAGGTCCGCGCCGACGGTCAAGGCGTTGAGTGTCAGGGCGCCGCCGGAAGTGGTGGTTAGTTTGCCACCCACTGTGCCACCCACCGTGAGCGCGTTGATATCGACCAGGCTGACATCTTTTGAGTTCAGGATGGTGACCGGCCCGCCGAAATCATCCGCGTGGCTGAACTGGATATTATTTGCGCCGGCGGCCAGAGAGGTACTGCCGGCGACGCTGATATTACCGCTGTCACTAATCAACCCGTTAGCAGTCAGGGCGAGATTGCCCGAGATTGTCGAGGGACCCAGGGTCAGGGTGTTGATGTCGTTCAGAGAGACATTGTTGCCGCCCGTAATACTGACGGGGCCGACAAAGTCATTAGCTGAGCTCAGGGCAATGTTATTTGCGGGACCGGCGGCAAGGGTCGTGTTTCCGGCAACGGTAACCGGGGCGGTCTGGTTGACGTTTCCACCCGAATTCACAATCAAGTTCGCACCCACGGCCGATCCATTCAGAGTGAGCGAGCCTGAGGAAACGGTCGTGAGATTCGCACCGATACTGCCTCCGACGGTCAGAGTGTTTACGTCATTAAGCGTTACGTTGCGGGCGGCGGCGATGGTGACCGCCAGACCAAAATCGTCCGCGTGGGTGAGGAGGATGTCGTTTGCGGATCCTGCCGACAGACTCGTGGTCCCAGACACGCTGACGTTGCCCGAATCGAAGATCTGACCGTTAGCAGTTGCACTCAGGTTCCCTCGCACTTGCAGCGCTCCAAACTGCGTACCGCCCCCCGCGGTGGTGGAGAGGTTGCCAGGCACAAGTCCGCTCACCTCGAGGAGGTTGATTTCGTTCAGGAACACATCGCGCGAAGCGCTCAGATTCACCCCCAGGCCGAAATCGTCGGCGTGATTCAAAACGATGTCGTGCCCGCTACCGGGCGTGGTCAGGGTAGTAAGGCCGGCAACGACAATGTTCCCACTATCGGTGATTCCCAACCCGGTAACATTCAAATCCCCGGTCACGATAACAGCGGGCAAATTGACCGGAGCACTGTCAAAATGCAGGGTCAAATTATGCAACCCAGCCAACGGCAATCCGGTCAGGGAGGCGCCGGCGGAAATATTACGCAACGCCAGATCGTGGAGGCTGCCGGCGCCGTTGACAGTCACATTGACCGCGGTGAGGTTGTTGGCGAAACTACCAAGCAGGATGTCTGCGCCGGCCGGGGCGATAAACGTGGCCAATTTGCCGGCTCCGTTGACGTTGAGAGCGCCGCTTTGGGAAATGGACCCGCCGGCGAGAACGGCCAGGTTGCCGCTGATGTTCGCGGCGCCGAGATCCAAAGAGTTGGCATCGACGAGGGTGACATCCGAGCCAGTCAGCTTTACGGAAGTAAAATCGTTATTGGGATCGGCAAGGGTAATGGTGTTGCCGGGGCTTCTGAAGGTGGCGCTCTTGCCGGCCCCGTTCACGAGCAAAGTCCCGCTTTGCGAAATGGGGCCGCCGGCGCCGACCGTGAAGTTCCCACTGATAGTCGAAGCTCCAAGGCCCAAGGCATTGACATCGTTCACGATAACGTCCGAGCCATTGAACAGGGTGGTAACAAAATCATTGTTGGCATCGTTGAGGGTAATGGCATTGCCGGCAGCGCTGAAGGATGCGAAAGAGCCGGGTGTGGTGACCGTGAGCGGGCCGGTTTGGTCGATCGGCCCACCGGCCGTAACCGCCAAGTTACCCGAGACCACCGATGGCCCGAGGGTCAGGCCGTTTATGTCGTTAAGCGTGACGTTGTTTCCGCTCACGATACTGACGGGGCCGCCAAAATCGTCGGCGTGATTGAAAGTGATCCCATTAAGATTGCCGGCGGCCAAAGTTGTAGCCCCAGCCACTGTCACGTTTCCGTTATCGCTGATCGGACCATTGGCTGTGACAGACAGCGCGCCGGAAATGGTGGATGGTCCGAGGGTCAAATTGTTCAGGCTGTTCAGGGTGACGTCTTTGCCACTCTGGATGCTGACCGGGCCGACAAAACTATCGGCATGGTTCAACGTGATATCGTTCGCCGAGCTGGCAGAAAGAGTAGTCGCGCCATTCACCGTAATTGCGCCCAGGTCTGCGATATTCCCGCCGGCCGTGGCGTTCAAGTTATTACCCACATTCAACGCATTTAGTGACAACCCGGCGCCGGAGTTCAGAGTGAGGTTGCGCGCGAGCGCGCCGCCCACCGTAAGCGTGTTGATGTCGTTCAGGGAAACGTCGCGGGCACTATTGATGGTCACCGCCAGACCAAAATCATCGTTCTGGGTAAGCTGAATATCCTGGGTGTTGCCCGCTGCCAGGGTAGTCGTACCTGCCACCGTCACGTTTCCGCTATCACTGATCAAACCGTTAGCGGTCGAGTTCAGCGCGCCGCCGACATGCAACGTGCCAAAGGTGGTGGCGCCTGCGGAGGTCGTGGTCAGGTTCCGCGTAGCGGTGCCGGAGATGCTCAAGCCATTGATCTCGTTGAGGGTGACATCTCGCAAACCCGAGAGGCTGATGCCACCGGCAAAATCGTCGTTGTGAGTAAACAGCGCGTCGTGGTTGGGTCCCAGTCCTTGCAAGCTGGTCGTGCCCGGCACAACGATGTCACCGGTATCACTGATGTTACCGCCCGCGACCAACTGCAAATTGCCGCCGGCGGTCAGGGTCACGGCGGGCAAATTAATATCGGCATTGTCGAACCGCAGGGTCAGATTGTGCAGGCCGGCCGGCAAGGTTGGAACGGCCGCGCCGGAATTGATATTGCGCAACCCCAGGTCGTGCACCCCGGGTCCAGTGATAGTGCCGACCACGGCTGAGAGATTGTTGGCTTGGGTATCCAGCGCCAGGCCGGCATCCGTTCCATTAGCCGTAAAAGTGGCGGTCTTGCCGGCCCCGCTCACGATGAGGGCGGCGTTCTCACTAATCGTGCCGGCCGAGACCACGGTCAAGTTGCCTCCTGTTTGCACTCCGGCCAGGAGCGTGCCCCCGGCTTTATCCTCATGGATGACGATATCGGCCGTGGCATTTCCAATATCGAGGGAGTTGCGCACCTGCGCGCTAATCGATCCAAAGCTGTTATTAACCGTGTCGGCGACCTGATCCAGCGTGATCGCTGCGCCGGCATCATTGAGCGTCTTGAAAGCGGCTAACCCGCCAACCGTCAGACCAGCTGTTTGGGTTATCGGGCCACTGGCGGTGACCGTGAGTGCACCGGACACATTTAAGCTGGGCAGAGCCACACCGGAGTTGTCGTACTGCAAAGACAGATCGGCAAACGGTGCCGCCAGACCGGTCACGAAAGTCGGAGCCGCAGCGGCATCATGGATGGATACGTCATGGAAACTCCCGCCGGCGGTCGCCAAGGCAACGCCATTAAAGAGATTGGCCGAACTGCCCAGCAAAACATCCGAGTTATTGGCCGCAACGTGAAACGTACTCAGGCCACCCACGTTCAATACTCCGGTCTCGGTAATTTGAGCGCCAGGGGTGCCATTGCCGCCGGAGGTCACGTCCAGGGTGCCGTTAATGAGCGAGGCGGCCAGCACAATGCTGTTCTGATCTTTAAGCACTACGTTATTACCGCTTTGGACGGCTACTGCTCCGCCAAAATCATCCGCATTGTCCAGAGTGATATCGTGCGTCCCGCCGACGGCCAAGGTCGTCGTCCCTGTTACGGTCACAGCCCCGGAATCGGTCAGGTTTCCGGCGGTTGAGACGCTCAAGCTGCCCGTGACAGTCGAAGGGCCGAGGTCCAGGGCATTCTTATCGACCACATTCACATTGGCGCCGTTGAAAGAAACCGTGGTGAAATCGTTGCCCGGGTCTTGGAGAGTAATGTCCTGGCCGGGAGTATTGAAGGTGGCCGAAGGCGCCGTGAGACTCGCGCTTTGGGTAATGGGACCGCCGGCGTTTACATTCAGGCTGCCCGTCGTTGATCCCGAAACATCAATCCCGTCCGTTTCATTGATGAAGGTATTGCCACCGGTCTTGTTGAGAACGACAGCGTTGACGGTCGTGTTGAAGGGAACCTGAGCTGAACCGGCATCGGACGTGCCGTTAAGATTGAGGGTATTAGCCGAAAGCGAGATGGTGCCGGCGGCTCCAGCCGCACCGCCGCCATCCCCTGCTCCTCCGGCCGTAACAACTGAACCACCAATAGTAATACTATTAGCCGGCGCGGCCGAAGAAGAGGTCGTCATCGTGACCGAACCACCGTTGCCACCTTTTTGGGGCGAACCGCCGGTATTGCCCGCGCTGCCGCTCAGATCGATGTTGCCACCCACAGAAATGCTGCTTCCCGAAAGCGAAACATTGCCACCAACCTGCCCGTCCCTATTGTTGCTGGCAGTACCGCCTTTTGCGGTGATATTTCCTGAAATCGAAAGCGCACCGGCCGCTGTCAAATTCACATTGCCGCCCGCAACGTTGCCCGAACCAGTCGTCACGATACTGCCAACGGTCACCCCATTGCCGCTAATGGTCACTGCACCGCCATGGGTCTGGATGGTATCCCCGGCCTGCATCGAAAAGTCACCCGTGCCCGCATTCAATGTCAGCGAACCAGTCGTTGCATTGAGATCGAGCGTATGCGACGTCGGCGCAGTCGCCAGGGAGTTTATTGTAATCCCGTCGGCGGCATCGATGATCACGTTAGCGAGCGGGCCGAATGCCTCTAACACGCCCCTCGAAATCGTATTGGCCGCGTTGTCCGGCACTGTGTAGGTGAACGGATTGCTTCCCGTTTGCGTGCCGTCCAGACTCCCCCCGTTATTGGCGTTAATGATAGTGACGCTTTTCGGGTCCAACAGCAATGTGCCGAGTTCTCCGTGGAAGGCGCGCAAGTCCGAAGTACCGTCGTAGGTCAATAGCTCTTTTCCGGACACTTCGACATTGCCGCCGTTGCCGTCGTGCTCACCGCCGCGGGCGAAAATGCTGCCAAAGTACCGAGTCTCTGCATCGGCCCAGACCACCACTTTTCCGCCATTGCCCGAATTCACCGCGTCGGCGTTCAATTTCACGTCGGTGCCGACGTAGGTTCTGGAGGCATTTTGCACGTCGGGATTGGCGCCGTGAAAATCTCCACCTACCAGAATCGTCCCACCCCCGGAAGACCCACTGGCGTCGATCGCGGCGGAGTTCACCAAGCCGACCTGGTCGCCCAGAACAGACGCGCGTCCGCCGGCGCCGTCATTGCCGGAGACATTGATCGAGCCGCTGCTTAACACGGTAGCCGGCGCCGGCGCATTATGCCCACCATCGACAACCACCGATCCCCCGGTTTTGCCACTGGCATCAAGGGTGCCCGAGTTTTGGATATTTCCACCCGAGGACCGCAAATAGATATGGCCGCCCTGGTTGACGAGGGTATTGGCGCGAACAATGCCGCCATTATTAATAGCCAGCGCGTAAATGTTGCCGCCGGCGGCCTTCAACTCAGCAGTGGCGGCCTGGACCGCCCCGACGTTGTTCACGCCCGTGGCAGTGGCGGGAGCCTGCACATTTCCCGCCAGCACGTGAATATGCTCGCTTCCGTTTTGGCTTAATAGAATCTCACTTCCGGCGGCCATTCCCACGGTGCCTTGGCTGGCGGCAATTGAGCCGGAGTTTTCAACCTGGTGCGCGAAAAGAAAAACGTCACCACCCAAAGCCTGGATACTTCCTTGATTCCGCACGGAGGCGGTGGAGTCGCCGGAAAAACGCAGGCCCACGCCGGACAGGAAGTTTGCGTTGTTCACGTCCAGGGTTGAGCCGGCGAAGCTATGGGTATTAATGGTGCCGCCGCGGCCCACCAGGATGCCGGCCGGGTTAATGACCATGACTTGTCCGTTAGCCTGGAGCAGTCCGTAGATCTCGGTCGGATTGCCGCCCAGAACGCGATTGAGCGCCGCCGCGTTGGCGCTTGGCTGAACGAAACGCGTGACTTCACCCGCACCGATGGAAAAAGAGTTCCAGTCGATGATCACCTTGTCGCTGGACTGGTTGACCGTGGTGAAAGCATTCCCCTTGTGCGTGATGGTTGCCGAGCCGGCCTGCACGGCCCCGCCCAGCGGGTTGGCGTGCGACCGAAACGCGGGCACGGACAGCAAAACGACAGACAGAAGTACAGTACGACTCTTATTCATAGAATGCCCGTAGTCATCCGGTGCAAAGCTTGGTTGATGGGATCATCTGACCCGAAATTTTCCCTGGCGTCAACCGAATTTTTGGGTTTCGGAGCTTCGCCGAGGGCTCCAATGAGTACGGGCGAGCGGGGTCCGGAGGCGTACGGACGGAAGGGCAAGGCAGCGAGGCTCAGCCCTCTCACCGGCATGGATGCATTCAGAACCAGGGCGAGGAAGAGGCGATCCCGGGAGCGGGTGGTTTGTCCACCACTGGCGCAGTCTCATGCAGGAGTTAGAGTCAAAACCTCAATGCGCGGGGCTATTGTGCCGGGGGCCGAAGCACACAACGAAACCCGATATTGGGCGAACCATCGGAAATTGAACTGGCGAGGTTCTGGGTCTCGACGAACAAATCGGCGGGCACTTGCTTGGGTCTGCGCTGAACAAATGAGCCGCCAATGATCACCGGTTCTTTGCGAAGGCCAATCGCCCACTCAGCCACGTTCCCATAAAGATCGTACAATCCGGCTTTGTTGGCCGATTTGCGCGAAGCATCAATGTCCTTTGGTTCGGTCAGACGGGAATCGAACACCGCTTCAACCAATTGACCGGGATCACTCTCGGAAAAGCGGCTCCATTCTGACTGGGTAGGCAAACCGTAGGTCCACCCCTCGAGATGAGACTTCTTTGGCGCGCCGGAGCCGGCGTCCATTTGCGAGAGTTTTTGACAAAACGCCTCGGCATCAGCCCACTTGACGTTAACAATAGGCTGGCGCGGTTTGCCTTCCAATCCATGGCCCATGACCTGCTGGAATTGGTCCTGGGTGATCTCGAATTTGCAGACGTATAATGGGTCTTTGACCCGGACCAGCACCATCCCGATGGCATTGGTATAATCGCGTTTGACCTCGAACGTGCTGTGGAAAGAGTGGACGGCAAATTTCACCACGTTGGTGCCCACTCGGTTGGTTTGATCTTCATAAATAACCTGATAGTCCGATGGGCCGGGCCGCACGAACAAGTTAGTCGGGGTGTAGCCCAGCAGCTTGCCGGATTGAAAGATGCCGGCCCCCGCGTCCGGAGGAGTCGTCTCGAACGAAACGACACCATAGGCAAATTTGAACTGCTTCTCGTTGGCGGCTCCTTTGCGGACGACCAATGACTCGGTAACCGGCTCCAGCCAGGGAAATAGCGGATGGCTGGCGGTGAGCAAATTGGTGCCCCAGGGCAATTGGAACGCAGCGCCGACTCTGGCCAACGCCGCGGCTCCCAGATAAAACTGCGCCCCCGGCGGATCGCTGGTGAGCGTCACGCTGACCGGTTCGGGCATCAGCCTAACGCTCACCGGCCGATTGAACTCTCGGCTTTGGACGGTGACGTTAGTGGTGACGGGTAAATAATCCTGGGCCGCCAACCCGTAGCTGACATTGACGCCAGGTTTTTGAATCAAAGTGGCCGGGGTAAACCCGACCGCCCGACCGTCGACGGTAATGGCAGCGCCAGGGGGATCGCTGGTGAGACTAACACTGCCGTAGTCAAAAACAAACGGGTATGGTTTCACCTGGCGCTTTGCCACCGTCAAACTTGCACTGACATCGGCCAAACCTTCCAACCGGGCTGTGAAACGGTAAGAGCCGGGAGGCAAATTCACCGGTATCGTTTGACCGCTTTTGGTCCGGCCCCACTCCTTGCCCTGCCCGTCCACGATCAAAGCGCCCGGGGGATCTGAGCTGAACTGAAAGAGCCCATTATCAGAAACCAGGGTCTGTCGAATGGTTTGTTTTGATTTATCGGTTACGCGCACGGTCAGATTGGTGGACTCGAAACCGGCCAACTCGAAACGAAGAGCGGTATCACCGGCAGGGCGGCGCACGTTATCCAACGGGGTGGTGCCCAGATTATTGGTGCCGGCCCAGACGGTGGCGCCCAGCGGATCGGTTCGGATCTCTAAAACCCCGAATTCGAAATTGAGATTGGTAGTGCTCTGCTTGCCGCTTTTAACTTCCACCGCGAACTGCTTCTCCGGCCAATCTCGGTACACCGCGCGAAGCACGTAAGTGCCCTGGGCGAGCTGAACGTGGTCGGGAGTGCCAGAAATCAGCAGTTCATTTTTCGAATACACCTTGGCGCCGCTCGGAACGCTGTCCACTTCCAGAATGCCCGAATCCTTCGAGAGCGGGAGAGTTTCATTGAAGATCAGGCGCTGGCCGGCTGTCACAGTGCCGTTGAGAGTTTTTGGAGCATGATCCGTCAGCGCCAACTGGTACTTCACTTCCGTGCCGGCGGGCACAACCGGAATCTCCACAGGGGTTTTGCCCACCGTCACGCCATCGGCGGTGATGGTCGCGCCCGGAGGATCGCTCTTGATGACGACCACGCCATAGGGAAATTGGAAATGGAGGCGGCTGGAGCCGCCGGCGCTTACGACCAGGTTGGTAGATTGGGCGGTCAAACGCAGGCCGGCATGCTGCGCCTCGATCAGGTAATCGCCCTTCTTTAGTTTAAGCTTAATGGGCGTGACGGAGGACACGGGCTGTTTATTGAGCAGGATGGTCGCCCCCGGAGGATCACTGGTGACCGAGAGTTGCAAGGGCCGCGGCCGCAGCAGGAAGGCCGCCAGGGCAACCAGCACCACCAGTCCGGCCGCGGCTCCAATGAGCATCTTTGGCGGAAGACTGCGTTTCGGCTCCAAGGCGTCCAACTCGGCGATCAGCCTTTCGAGCGTGATTTGCTCGAGGGAGAGGTTCGGGTCCAGCAGACGGTTGCAAAGCGACAGCCATGTTTCCGCACGGTTGCCGAACAGGCGCGTCCATTGCGGCGATGAGAGAATTGGCAAAATCAGGAAATCCTCTTCCTTGCCAATCGCGCGCTGCTGGACCAACTGAAGGAGAATCCGGCCGATGCTGCGCAAATCGCTGAGCTCGAAATTGACGGCCTCTTCCTCGCCACCGGGAAGCGGATCGCAAATCACGATCTCAGCTTCGGTCAGTTTTTCACTGCGGCTGATCTGGACGTTCGATGGGAGGATATCGCCGTGGGAACGGCCGCAGGTGTTTTTGAGATCCAGCGCGCCTTGAGCAATCGAGCGCAGCAGGTGCTGCAGCGCTTCGCGAGTGAGGGCAACCTTGCCTTGAATGATCTTGTTGACCGAGCGCGGGTAAAAGCGCGTCACGTACCAGACGCCGCGGTCGTCTTGTCCCTTTTCCAAGACAGGCGCGACGCAGCGCGAGTTGGCGGCGGCTCTGGCCTGAAGTTCGATGCACTGGACTCGGGAATCCTCGATATCGACCAGGAGCGGGGCCAGGTCGGCGGCGGCATCGAGATCAAAACCGGCCCGCTGGATGGAGAAAACCTTTAGCGCGTACTGAGATGTGGCATCGCCGTCTTTTTTCGCGCTGAAAACCGTGTAAATGGGATCGGAGTAGACCTCCCGCTCGGTTTCAAAAGAGCCGAAAGTGGCCATCAGAAGACACGCAATAGCTCACCAGCCCGGTCTCTCATCCCCTGCCCCGCAACCGGCCATTCGCCAACACTCAGCCCTGGTGCGGAGCGAGTGACCACACCGGCCGATGCGAACTTCATTTTGTTGGGCGCATGGGTGTGAGCACCACCATGCCGCTGCGTTGCACCAATATTTTGAGAACTTTCGTGTTGGACTGCCAAGTGCATTCATCCAGGGGAATGATCAAACGCCGGGCGTCCTGGCTGCCGGGACGCGATGCTTGAGCGCCAGGCAAGTCAGCCAGAACCACCAAATGAGTAACGCCGGTCGCCTTCCATTTGTCCCACTGTGGATTAGTTACCGCCAGGGCATTGGTCAAGGTTTGCCCGGAAACGAAATTAAGCACGACCTTGTCGGCATCGCGCCGCATCGGATCGCCTTCCTTCCAGTACTTGCTCATGTCGTAGCCTTCCCAACGCGGCAAGGTGGAAGGGTTGGCGCCGACCAGATCGACCAGAACCGAGCCGGTCTTGAGGGACTCGTCGAGCGCCACGTCGACATTGTATCGGCCAATCGGCCCCGGTTTTCCCGGCTTGCAACTGCTGCAGCCGGTCCAACCCACCGCCACCAGCAGGAGCAATCCCACCCCGACCCAAGGTCTCATCGAGCGCTTGTTCATAACAGGTTCCGAAAGAAAAAGGTTTGCGTTGATGGTCCGAGCCTACCCGAGGCCCGGCCAACGTCAATCCTGAATGTTACGGAGGATTCGCCCGCGCGCTACGGAGCACGGTGTTTTGACCGGACCGATCGAGGCCGATATTACTCTTTCTGCTCCGGCCGATTGTCGGCGGCCTGCGTCAGGGTCATCTGCGCCTGGCGCGCGCCACGGATTTTTCCATCGGGATCGAATTGTTCGATGGTCTTTTCGTCCTCATTGGCGCCGACGTGGGTTTTGCGCAAAGCAGCGTAAGCCTGACCGGCATGGCCGATTTTCTCACCGGCTTCCATGACTTCGTGGCGGGTGGGAAAATAAGTGCGCCCAACCTGCAGCACGCAAATTGCCGACAGCACCAACGATATAAGCCAGGCGGTGCGACTGGCCAGCAAGACTCCCAGGGAAGCCAGCACAATGGCGATCTCGGCCAGCAGTTGGGCGTGCTCGTATCCTTCGGCGGCATCAAAGTGCGCCTCCACCAATGGTTCATAACTATCGGCCCAGTTCTTAGATAATCCACGCTCGTCCCCATAATCGGCGGCGAGCTCGACAAACCGTTTAACGGGAGACCAACCCCCGGCCTGGTCGCGGGCGCTCGCGACTCGAGCGTGCTGCTTTTCCAGTTCGATCAGGACCAGCCGGTACTTGGTACTGGCGGCGGTGAAGTCGGAATGAGCCTGAGTCTGTTTGATCATGGCGCGGGTCAGTTCGTTGCGTTCCGAACCCACCATGGCCGCGCAAAAGGCAATCAGCACCCCAATCAACGCCATGGTCACCCCGAACAATCGATTGTTGGAGGTATGATGGCCTCCGGCATGCGAGGCGTGTTCGGCATGTTCCAAGGTTTCATGTGCTCCCGACATAAGTTTTTCCTTTCAATTTGCTGATCGCAAGATTTGTGTGGCGGCCGCCGTCCGAAAAGGCGCGCAGTCCAAACGCATATTAACTGCAATAACAATCCGGAGAAGCAATGGTATAGTCGGCTGTTTTCGTTCCTTGGTCAAGTCTGCGCCGCTCCAAAAACATTGACAATAATTTGCGAATGTTTTAATCACTAACCTGACATTTCCCGGTGCACGCGCACAACTCTGGGGTTGGCGCGCCCGGGCGAAAGTTTTTGCTCAATATGATTGCCGAGACTATGAAAAGGAACCTGCTTCACCTGGCCTGTGGTCTGATCCTGGCGGCGGCCGCACCGGCGTCGCTTCTAGCTGATGATGAAGGATTACCCACCTTGATCGTGCCTGCGTTCACCGGAGACTCGACGGCGCTCGCTTATTGGCAGCCCGCCATGGGCGCCGGTCTGTCGGAAATGCTGATCACCGAAGTGGGCAAGCTCAACAAGTTCCAGGTCCTGGAGACGACGCAACTGGATGCGCTCAAAGACGAGATTAAGATGGGCGACGATGGCTGGGTCGAACCTTCCGAGAAGGTGGAAAAGGGCGGATTTGCCGGGGCGGACTTCATGTTTAACGCCAAAGTCACCCGGTTTGGGAACAAAGACACTCAGGTTGGTTTGGGCGGGTTCGCTTCCGGGGCGCTCGGCGGTTTAGGCGTACATCAGACCACGGCGGATATTCGACTGGACTGGCGCCTGGTGGATGTCGCCACGCGCAAGATCATCAAGACCGGTTCAGCGACCGCGTCGCAAAAGGGCGGCGGCTTTAGTCTGGGCGGCGCCGGCACCGGGGGCGGCGGCGGCATCGGGTTCGATAACCAGGAATTCGTTGACAGCGCCCTGGGCAAGGCCACCGTGAAGGCCCTGGCAATCATTACGGCGGACCTCGCTCCCATCACGTGGCCGGAATCAGGACGACACAAGAGAAAAATGGCGGCGGCGGGAAAGGAAGCGGCAACAGCGGCGGCGGCGGCTGATGGCATGCGCCAGGTGCCTGGCAAAGTCCTGGCTGTGGTCGACAAAGACACCATCATCATCTCGCTTGGCGGCAAAAATGGTTTTAAACCCGGCGACAAGCTCAATCTGTACGAAATCAACGAAGTCAAGGATGACAAAGGCGCGGTTGTTTTCACGGACGAGAAACTCGTGGGCGAAGTAACTGTGCAATCGGCTCAAGACGAGCGCAGCAAAGTCTCCTATTCCGGAGATAAAGATGTGAAGCCGGGCTGGACGGTGAAAGCAAAGTAGGCCGAGTGCGGAGTGTAGAACGCCCTGTTTTTCACTCGCATTCCGCGGTCCGCACTGCCTCACGCCAGGAGCCCGTTAACGATCTCCCCTTCGACATCGGTGAGGCGGAAGTCACGGCCTTGGAAGCGGTAAGTCAGCTTGGTATGGTCGAAACCGAGCAAGTGCAGCAGGGTCGCATGCAGATCGTGCACATGCACTTTGTCTTTCACGACATGAAAACCGAGCTCATCCGTTTCGCCCCAGGTGATTCCCCGCTTAAGCCCGCCGCCAGCCATCCACAGGGTAAAGGCTTGCGGATGATGATCGCGTCCGAGTTTGCGGCCGGCGTCCGGATTGCTCTCGACCATGGGGGTCCGCCCAAACTCGCCGCCCCACAGGACAATCGTGTCGTCCAATAGACCTCTTTGTTTCAAATCCTTTATCAGCGCGGCGCTGGCCTGGTCAGTCTTACCGGTTTGTTCTTTAATGCCTTTGACCACTTCACTGTGATGGTCCCAACTTTCATGGAACAGTTGAACGAACCGCACACCGCGTTCGATCAATCGCCGGGCGAGCAGGCAATTCATCGCAAACGAAGGTTTGCCGGGCTCGGCGCCATACATTTTCAGGGTCTCTGGCGATTCCTTGGAAACATCCATCAGTTCCGGGGCGCTGGTCTGCATGCGGGAAGCCATTTCAAAGGAATTGATCCGCGTCGCGATTTCCGGGTCACCCACAACTCCGAGATGCTTCTCATTCAATTCTTTGATTAAATCGAGGGTTTGCCGCTGCATCTTATCACTGATCCCCGCTGGATTCGAAAGATAGAGCACCGGGTCGCCGGTTTTGCGAAAGGGCACACCCTCGTAGAAGGTCGGCAAAAAGCCGCTGCCGAACAGCGCGGAGCCGCCGCTTAAGCCATTCGCCGAATTCATGACCACGAACCCCGGCAGGTTTTGGGCCTGGCTGCCCAACCCGTAAAGCATCCAGGAACCGAAACAAGGCCGGCCAAACTGAGTCGAACCGGTCTGCATCAAAACCTGCGCCGGCGCATGGTTGAACGCGTCGGTAGTCATCGATTTGACGATCGCAATGTCGTCGACGACTTCGCCCAGATGTGGCAAGGCTTCCGAAAGCTCGGCTCCGCACTGACCTTTGCGGGAGAACTTGAACTCTGAGGCATACAGCGCCGCGTCAGGTTTGATGAAGGCGTATTTCTGGCCCATCACGACTTCCTGAGGGATGGGTTTGCCATTGTATTTGACCAAACCCGGTTTGTAGTCGAAGAGGTCCAGCTGGCTCGGAGCCCCGCCCATGAACAGGTAAATGAAGCGCTTGGCTTTGGCCGGGAGGGGGGGCTGTTTGGGTGCTAGAGGATTGAGCGGACGCGGCGCGGTTACCGCGCCAGCCTGTTCAGCCCCGAGCAGTGAAGCCAGCGCGATCGAGCCTAGCCCAACGCCGCATTGGCGGAAAAACCAGCGGCGGGTAATCAGTTTGGCGCACTCGGCCCGTAATTCCTGTTGAAAGTTCATTCTTTGGTTATCGTTTCGTCCAGGTTGAGAAGAGTTCGGCTGACCATGGCCCAGGCCGCCGCTTTATGCAGGTTCACGTCGGGCGGCATGTTGGCCAGGTCGGCGCTTGAGACTTTCACGGCATCGGCCGTGTCGTTCTCGAAATGGTCGTATTGTTCCTGCCAGAACTTCAGGAGTTTGTCCTGCTCGTCGCGCTCGGGCGGGCGGCCTGTGCAAAGCCGAAAAGCGTACCGCACGCGGTCGCGGTCATTGGCGCCCCCCTCTTTCATCACCCGTAGGGCCATCGCTTGGGCGGCTTGCACGAAAGTCTTTTCGTTCAGAGTGGTCAGCGCCTGCAATGGGGTGTTGGATCGCGCCCGGCGAGTGCACGCGGTTTCCCCGGTGGGCACGTCAAACGCCGTCAAGGTCGGGAAGGGCAGCGAACGCTTCCAATAAGTATATAGGCCCCGGCGATACCGGTCCTCGCCCTTGGTCTCCGGCCAACTGAACCCTCCATAAGCCGTGTCGCCAACACTGGCGGGAATCGGCGGATACACGCTGGGACCGCCGATCTTGGGATTGAGCAATCCGCTGACGGATAGCGCGATGTCCTGGACCACTTCGCCATCGACGCGCACGCGAGGTGCACGCTCGAGCCAGCGATCGAATTGATCCTTGGCGTAAACCTCAGGCGGCACGTGTGAAGACTGGCGATACGTTGCGGAATCCACAATCAATCGATGAATGTGCTTCAAGCTCCAGGGTTGCGCCGGGTCAGTCCCGGCAAAACCAAGGGAGGAATCCGCGATAGTTGGATGCATCAGTTCGCAAGCGAGCCAATCCAGCAACTTGGGATGCGAGGGCGCCTCCACGCGCGTCCCAAAATCCTCCGGCGTGGTAACCAGGCCCTGGCCGAAGTAGCTCTGCCAAATCCGATTCACAATCACGCGCGCGGTCGTGGGGCTGGCGGGGCTGGCAATCCACTCAGCGAGGCCAAGCCGATCGAGTGGAGCACTCGCCGGCAGAGAGTGCAGGAAATCCGGCACCCCGGGTTGCACTTCCTCAGCCGGGCGCAAGCGATCTCCGCGTTTAAACACGTGTGTGATTCGAGGGCGCGCGCGGCGCTGCAGTACCATGCTCGTGGCCGGGAACGGCCATTTCTCATAGGCATCCGCGATTTGTTGGTTCAACTCGGTGCAGCCGGGATCGGAGAGCCGGAAAATGCTGAACAACGCGTGTTTCTGTTCCGGTGTGCGCTGAGATGATGGAATCGACAACCATTTGCGCTGAGCCGGTGAAAGCGGATCGGCAACTGCCGGCAACGGATCGGTGGTCGCGCTCAGGCGCAAAGAACCGAGGAGATGACAGTCGAGCTTGCTGTCGACGTCCAGGCCCTTGTTTTTATCGTCGCCGTTGAAGCTCTGATGCAAAGTGATCAGCAACCGGGTCTCGCCATTGAGGTTCAGCGGCTCGGCGCACTCAAAAATGGCGTAGTGATTTTCATTCCGATGGGCCGGAATAGTGGTGGGGGTCCAGCCGCCCTTTTCGCTGTTGCCATCGATGGCGTTGGTGGCGGCAAACCCGGGCGCTTCCATGTCGGCCAGCGCGCGCTGGAATTTTATTTTGTTGGTTGTGGTGGGGTTCTCCAAAGCGTAGGTCTCCGCGGTAAACTCTTTGACGAGGAAACTGCCCTTGCCAACTTCACCAGGTCCGCCGTACATCAGGTTGGCGTTGGTGAGGGCCTCGAGCCGCAGAGCGGTGATGTTCGTCAGTTTGGTGTCGAACCAAAGGCGCATGATTCCGCCCCCGGTAATATCGCCGCCGCCCAGCATAGATAAATCGTCGAGCTTCTCGAATTTGGTGCCGAAACTCTCCCAAACCGCCGGGTCCAAGGGGATCCAGTGCACCGGCGGCTGGTCCAAACTTTTTTCCCAGGCCGCCATGCGCTCGGTCAAATTGGTTTGGTCAGCCATGGCCTTGTCCTCGAGGGCCCGGACGCGTTCCAGAATCTCGGCGCGGCGGCGAGTTTCCTCGGAGGTCGGCACTTCGACAAAGGCCTCGTCATCGTTATTTAAGAAAGCATAGAACCGGTAATAATCCTTTTGGGTAAAGGGATCGAATTTATGATCGTGGCACTGGCAGCAGTTGAGCGTCAGGCCAAGAAAAGCCTTTCCCACGGCATCAACACGATCGATCAGAGCTTCGACGCGGAATTGCTCGGGTTCGATGCCCCCTTCCTGGTTGAGCATGGAGTTTCGAAGGAACCCAGTGGCAATGCGCTGATCGAGAGTTGGATGGGGTAACAAATCACCGGCCAATTGTTCGATCGTGAATTGGTCGTAGGGCAGGTCACGGTTCAGCGCCTGAATGACCCAGTCGCGATACGGCCAAATCGAGCGGCCGCGATCTTTCTCGTATCCGTTGGTATCGGCGTAACGCGCCGCATCGAGCCAATGGCGCCCCCACAACTCGCCGTAATGCGGCGAAGCCAGCAGCCGATCCACCAATCGCTCATAAGCATGCGGCGCACGGTCCGCCAGGAACTCATCCACCTCTTGCGGGGTCGGCGGCAATCCCGTCAGGTCCAGGCTCACCCGGCGGATCAGCGTGACGCGATCCGCTTCGGGGGACGGCCGCAGTTTTTCCAGGCTCAGTTTCGCCAGCACGAAGTTGTCGATGGGATCGCGCGCCGATTTGTTCTTTTCCACCGATGGCACCGGTGGCCGCACGGGCGCTTTGAACGCCCAGTGATTCTTTTTATCAGCCGCTTTGTGGGCGACCGAGGCGGTTTCGGGCCAGGCTGCGCCCTGGTCGATCCAGGCTCGGAGCAGACCGATCTGCTCGGCCGTGAGCGGGTCCCCGCGCGGCGGCATAATCGTATCGGGCTCCAACCCACTGACCAGCTTGACGACCCGGCTGGCCGCGCTGTTGCGGGGAACGATGATCGGCCCATGCTCCCCGGTTTTGAATGCACTGGACTTGACGTCCCAGCGCAGCTCGGCTTTTTGTTTGTCCGGTCCGTGGCAGGAATAGCAGCGGTCGGAAAGGATAGGCTGGATATCTTTTTCAAAGTCGACGGAGCGCGTGGCAGATGGGGGTAAACTGGTTGCCTTTGGCTCCGCGCCCACGGTCGACTCGGGCAGGGCAATCGCGCCGATCACACTGGCAATCAAGAGGAAGGAATACCTGGCTAGCATGACGGGCGAAAAAGTTCGAAAAATCCACTCAACATAACCGCTGCAAAAGATCGCCCAATTTGTTCCGGGCGGGTGTCCAACGAAGCGTAGCCAATAGAAGGACGCTTCATAGGAAATATTATTCAGAGGAAAAACACAGGCAAGCCTGGAACGGCGCGGATTTTCCATGTCAGAGCATGTTCCCCAGGGAAGGCGACCTTTGTCCACAATGGCGATGGGAACGGGGCGCGGAAATCGAACAGTAACGAGATTCCGCAGTTATCGTCGAGGCGCGAAATCAACCACTTCTTGCGGCGAAAAATCAGCCACTTTTCGGGCTTTGAGGCGAGAGGGCATCAGCAATGAGTAGGGATCGGGATGCTCGTGATTCAGATCACCCCATAAGCATAAGCTTCCGTCGCGGGCCAGGGCCAGGAAGGAAGTATTATTGTCGGCTCCGGCACAGACCCAGTCCATATATCGGCTCGGCTGGGTTGGAGAAATAGTCCAACCGGCGAAGGGGCCATAGGGAACGGTGAGGTCCCATTCCCACATGGAACCATCGCGTTTGATGCCGACGGCTTGGTTCCCCCAGCCGACCCAGTGGATTTCTTTCCAATCCGAATCGTTTCCCCAACGGAGGAGTTCCTGCGAGGGCAACCTGGCAGATTGAGAATCGAGCAGGCGGGAATAGCCTGAATTGGCGAAATCGCAGCCCAGCCAGAGGGTGCCGTCTGGGCAAACACAGGCGATGGTATGATCGGTCATGGTGACTGAGGCCGGAACGCTGCACGGCCCATTCAACCAAGGTTCAGGCATGGAATGTTTCGGAGAGGACCAAGACCAGCGCCAGATACTGCCGTCGCTCTTAAACGCGGCAGTGGAATCCCAGGAACCGCAAATCGCCAACCAATCCGAATCAATCCCGACCTGAGTGGGCTGGGAGGATCGACCCGGCGGTCGGCTCGTTCCCATCCATTTATTCCATTGGCCCCACTGCCAAAGCGTGCCATCCGATTTCAACGCGCAAAAATGATAGGCTCCGGCGCAGAGGCTCACCCAATCCCGATCCGGTCCGACGCGCTCAGGCCGGAACTCGCCACCGTTCATAGATGACAAATCCCAAAGCGTTCCATCTTTCTTAATGCCGAACGTTTGATTCCAGGTAACGGCAACGTCTTTCCAACCGGAGCTGTCGACGAACCCGGCGTGGGACCGCCTGCCGATAAAAGAGGCGATCATTCCCAGAGGCGTCAGCATCGGCTGCGACAATCCGCCTGACAGTTGCTTGAGCCAAAGCCGGCCATCAGGAAGCACCACTGCCGTGCGTAGCCCAGAGGCACGGATCCTTGCGGCAGATAGCCGCTGGAGCGGGACGGTTTGCATCCAATTATTGTTGCCCGCAAGAAACCCCGGAAAGGTGGTGTGCGGCGGTTCTTCAGGCAGCCAGGCTTCCCAAACCCGGTGATAAACTGTCGTCGTGACGCAAGCCACGGCGAGGATCGCGATAAGCCAAGTCAGCACATTGCGCCGCAAAAGCTTGAAATCCAGGTGTAGCTGTTGGCTGTTTCGGTACGTGAGTGTTAACCAGGTCAGCGCCAGCGCCGGAATCCCGATGGAGAAGATCAATCTACCCCTCCACAGAATAAACTCTGAACCAGTGCTGGCGAAATTCGCGGCGAAAATGAGCAAGCAGCCTCCCAGGCAGGTGAGCAGGCCAATCCCAATGCCTTGGAGGCTATTGCGGGCCAGGGTTGAGCCGTAGAAAGCCAGCCCCGCAATGACTGCTGCGACGAAGACTTGGAAAACGAAGGCAGAGCGAGTTGCGCCCAGGAAGAATACCTCCCACGTGGGGTTTTGTCCCAACCCGATCCGACCGGCCAAATGTTCGATCACGAGCGGCAAAACACCGCCGCACACGATCCCCAGGGACATCGCGACAACCAGCCTGATTACGAATTGGAGGCGGCGTGAAACCGGCAGGCACAAAGCGCCGGCCAACGTCCCGTTCTTGCGTTCCTCCGCGAAAGCCGTGCTGCCGATCAGCAGCGGCACCGCCAGCCAGATAACCGGGAAGGCTTCCAAGGTCATGGCAACCGACCGATGCGTCGCCAAGTATCCCGCGCTCCACTTCCGGATCGCGACCACCAGCAAGTGAAGTAAAAGAATGCCCGTGGCCAGCAGAAGATTGATGAACTGGATCTCGAACTCTTTTGACCAAAGCGCCCGCAGCGGCTTGGCGTTCCGCTTTCCCAGGAGAGCTTTGCTGCCAGCCGTGGACGACCGGCTGGTCAGCGAAACAAACCCGCCCGTCCATTGAATGTCCTGCGCCTGAAGAAACAGCCGTTTCGCCCAGATAAAACCCGCAATGGAGTACGCCGCTAAAACAGCGATTAACCCGCACTGCGCGCCCGGCTCCGGCAAATTTCCCAGAGCTTTACCCCCGAGCAATAACAGCCCCGCCGGGACTAAAAAGGAGAGCCAGAAAGCGGCGGTGACCTGTCGCAACAAAAGTGTGGTCCAAAGTCCACCAGCAAACCCAGTCACGACCGCCAGAATTCCCACCATTATCGTATCGCGCAAGGCCGCGTGCCGGATGCCGGCAACCAGGTTTATGAAGTAGTTGCTGCGTTCACTGGGCTGGTCGAATGCGTTCCGCCAGACGGTGTGCTTCATCGTCTCTAGAATGGAGTCGACCCGCAGATGGCTCGACACGACTAAGCCGCCGAGGGCCGCCGTGAGCGCTATCGCCAACACAACCGTTTTAACCAGCCAAAGCTTGCGCCGGGCCACCGGCTGCGCGAGCAGGACCGAAAGGGTGCCCCAGTTCAACTCCTGCCCGAACGGGGTCAGGCTCAGCAGCAAAACGCCGAAAACGAACGGCGCAAAGACGAGCATTCCCACATTGTCCGGCATGGCCCCATGCGGGCCGGGCCAGAGGATCCACACCGGCACAACCGCCAATGCCATGGCCATGCTCCAGGCCGGCAGGATCGAGCGAACCTCTTTTCGGATGAGCGCATTCATGTTGCTTTGCCCGTCAATGATTGGGACGCAACGAACAGCTCTTCCAAGGACAAGGATTCGCTTTGCAAGTCTTCGGGCGATTTCGCTCGCAGCCGTTCGAGAATCTGTTCGCTATTGCCGTCGGCCAGGATTTCCAAATCACGGCCGGATTGGCGCACGTTCAACGCGCCTTCCAAGTTCAGACCGAGCGGCTCGGCCGAAAAACTGGCACGGATTTTCCTGAAGCGGTCTTTCGCGCGATCGGTTTGCATGGTCAGCAACTCGCGTCCTTGCTCGATGATCGTGAACTCGTCGATTAGCCCTTCAAACTCGCCGATCAGATGCGTCGACACAAATACGGTGCGATGTTCCGGATCCCCCGAGTGATACGCGCCGATCACCGTTTGGATAAACTCCCGGCGAACGATTGGGTCCAGGCCGGAGGTGGGTTCGTCCAAAACCAGGAGATCCGGTTCCGGACATACCGCGGCGATCAAGGCGAGTTGAGTTTTTTGGCCCTTCGACAGATGGCTGGCTTTCTGGTTGCGGTTGAGCTGAAAGCGTTTCAAGAGGTCGGCCTCCAGTTCACGATTCCAACGTGTTCGAAACGAAGCGAAGAACTCGAGGGTTTGGTTCACCGTCATCCACGGATAGAACGCCACCGCATCGGGGACGTAGGATAAGCGGGATTTGACAGCCACTTCGTCACGTTGCGGATCCAGGCCAAACACCCGCACCGAACCGGAGTTCGGCTGCAACAGATTCAAGAGGCACTTGATCGTGGTTGTCTTGCCGGCGCCGTTGCGTCCAAAGAATCCATAACAGCGACCGGGCTGAACGGTAAGTGTCAGGCCATTGACGGCGTCCAATTTTCCGTAGCGGCGCGTCAGGTTGTGAAGGGCAATCACAGGTGTATTAGTTTCCATAGGCTGTTTCATTGGGCGGCTCCATTTGCGTCAGGCTTGGCAGCGGACTCTTGCTCGAAATAATCCAGGCGTTGCTCAACCAATTTCAAAAATTTTTGCCGATCGACCTGAAGGTGATGCGCCATGACGACGGCCTGGTCGATTTCCGTCTGCAGGAGTTGCTCGCGCACCGGTTCGGTGAACGGGGAATTGTTTTGCTTCAGGAAATAGCCCTTGCCGGGTATGGTCTCGACGATCCCCTGATTTTCCAATTCCGCGTAGGCTTTGGCGATGGTATTGCGGTTGATGCGCAACTCCTCGGCGAGCGGCCGCAAAGAGGGCAAGGGCTCGCCTGGGCGCAGACGACCTGCGGCCGCGGCATACCGGATCTGGTCGGCCAACTGAAGGTAGACCGGCTTACCGGCTTGGAAATCGACCTGAAGGATCATCTGTCATTCACTGTTATAGAACACTATGACAGTTGTGACGATGGTTGTCAATCCGTTTAGCTAAATAGGACGAATAAGACCGATATGACCTATACTGAGGAACTTACGTACCGCTCAGCGCAACAAATCGTCGACTGCTGGGGCTAATTGCTCCAAATACTCGTCTCCATGGGTATGATGGGTCAGGGCCACCAATATATAATGGCGATCGGGGCCGGTGACGACGGCGGAGTCATGCAGCCAGTCCTCCCACGAACCCCACTTGCGCCGGACCGTGACTCCCCTGGCCTGGAGTCCTTTGATGAACTTTATCTCGTCGTGCGGGATTTCGGGAGACTCGAAGATGTCGCGCATGGCCGCCGACGCTTGCGGCGAGACTAGTTTGCCTTGTTCGAGCAGCAAATAGAAACGCAACAACTGGCGCACCGTAGCAGCGTGCGAGTTGTCGCCGATGGGATCACCGATTCGTTCGGAGTTGTCGCCGTAATGCTTGCCCACCCAAATGCCTCCTCCCCGATGCGTGTCGTAAAAGCCGAATGAAATGAGCACCCGCTGAATGCGAGCCAGGCCCAATTCGCGCGAAAAGCGCGTGGCCATTTCGTTGCTCGATGACTTGATCATCAGCCCCAACTCGCGGCGGGTAACAGGGGCCAGCCGGGTTGCGGCTTCCGGATGCAGTTGAAAGTAAGCCAGCAGGATGCCGATTTTCGCAACGCTTGCCGCATACTCCAACCGGTCGGGATGGATCATCGCCAGCCGAACCTCCTTCAAGTCGAGCAGCCCAACGGCAGCCTGGTCTGCGCGGATCTCCAGGGCGGTCCGAAGCCTGAGGTCGATTTGCTGGAGTTTCTGTTGCAGGTCTTGGTGGACCGCGCTTTCGCGGTCAAGGACATAGGCTTCGAAGCTGTTCATTGTAAGGAGTAACCACGGATGAACCCGGTCGCACACTGATTAAGAAAAAGGGAAAAGAGCCGCTTTTGGAGAACCCGAAGGCTTCTCTCCTTCTCATCCGTGTCTATCCGCGTCCATCCGTGGTTGGAATTCTTGGTCCCGAGGCCGGGGAACCTTTCAAATCTGTAATTTGCGCGAAAGGTTCCTGAAATCGGCATGCGGTCTATTGATTCAGAGACATCGAAAACAACGATACAACAACAAACCAAGATTTATGACAAACCTGATTCGTAAATTCAGCAACAAGGCGACTGCGGTCGCTTTGGGAGGTGCGGTAGTCCTGGCCGGCTCGGCCCTGGCTTTCTCGCAAAAACCTAAAGCCGAGCATTTCTCGCCTCCGCCGGTCGACGAGAGTGCCTTACCGCGTGAAATGGGGGGACATACGAGCTTCGCGCCGGTAGTCAAGAAAGTGGCCCCGGGAGTGGTGAAGGTATTCACGACGACCAAGCTGCACAACACTGCGTTCAATGGCGCTCCAGACGGCAGCATGGATGAGATGCTCCGGCGCTTCTTTGGCGACCAATTCCAATCTCCCGGCCGCGGTCAGCGGCGGGAATTCGGCATGCCGCGCCAGCAGGGTATTGGCTCGGGCGTGATCGCCACCAAGGACGGCTACATTCTTACGAACAATCACGTCGTGGACGGCGCCGATGAAGTGAAAGTGGCGCTCCAGGACGGCCGCGAGTTCACCGCCAAAGTCATTGGGCGCGACCCCAAAACCGACGTGGCCGTGATCAAGATCGACGGCAAGGATCTTCCGGCGATTCCCATGGCTGACAGCGACAAAGTGGAAGTCGGGGATGTGGTGCTGGCAGTGGGGAATCCGTTTGGCATTGGTCAAACGGTGACGACGGGCATCGTAAGCGCCACCGGGCGCGGGGGCGCGTTGGGCCTCGATTATGAGGACTTCATCCAGACTGACGCAGCCATCAATCCCGGCAACTCCGGCGGCGCGCTGATAGATGCTGAGGGCCGCTTGATCGGCATCAACACCGCCATCTTGAGCCGCAGCGGGGGCAACCAGGGTATCGGTTTCGCCATTCCGGTGAATATCGCCCGCAATGTAATGAGCAGCCTGGTGAAGGACGGTCATGTGACCCGCGGCTACTTGGGCGTCATGATCCAGGACGTGAACCCCGCCCTCGAGAAGGAATTCAATCTCAAGGACAATAAAGGCGCGCTCGTGGGCGACGTCACACCCAAGAGCCCGGCCGAAAAAGCCGGCCTCAAGAGCGGCGACGTCATCGTCGAGTTCAATGGCAAGAAAGTCACCGACAGCCGCCATCTGAAACTGGAAGTTGCCACCACGCAGCCGGGCGAATCTGTGCCGGTCAAAATCCTGCGCGATGGCGAAAGCAAAACGCTGGAAGTGAAAGTCAAAGAACTGCCGGGAACCGAACACCTGGCCAAAAATGACAACGAGCACCCAGATGACACCGGCACGCTCAACGGAGTAGCCGTGGCCGACCTGGACAACAACGCGCGGCAACAGTTCGACGTGCCCAACACGGTCAAAGGCGCCGTGGTGACCGAGGTGGACCCGAACTCGCCTTCGGCGGAAGCTGGTTTACGGCCTGGCGACGTGATCGAGGAGATCAATCGCAAGCCGGTGAAAAACGCCGAGGAGGCGGTGCAGATGACCGAGAAAACCACCGACAAGAAGACGCTGCTGCGGGTGTGGCGTGAGGGCGGCAGCCGCTATGTCGTGGTCGACGAAAGCAACATGGGCTGATTTTTCTGCAGCTCAGTGCATACAACCCCCTCCCGCGACCGAGCACTCCGGCGCGGGAGGTTTCTTTTTCGGGCCAGTGCGATCTCGTCTTCTTCCTCTTGCTCTTCCTCATCCTCTTGCTCTTCCTCGATTTTTCCATTTTGAGGAGGAGGATGAGAAAGAGGAAGAGGCCGAACGTGGCAATGTGAATTGCAAACCGCTGATGACTTTGGCCGGAAAATCTCGTCCTGTGCAGGTCGAAGCCTTTCGCCTATGTTGAACCCAATGCGCATCCTGGTGGTTGAAGACGACAAGAAGATTGCTTCCTTCGTGGTCAATGGGCTGAAGCAAAGCGGCTTCGCCGTGGACTATTCGCAAGATGGCGAGGACGCCCTCGCCCACGCCCAAACGATCGCCTATGACGCGGCCGTAGTGGATCTGATGCTCCCAAAGCTGGACGGTCTGAGCCTCATACAACAGCTGCGCTCGCGCGGAGTGCGCATGCCGATTCTCATTTTAAGCGCCAAAGCCTCCGTGGACGACCGCGTCCGGGGCCTGCAAGCGGGCGGGGATGATTACCTGACCAAGCCGTTCGCTTTCTCCGAATTATTGGCGCGCGTGCAGGCCCTGATCCGACGAGCGAGCCAAACGCCGGAGCCCACTCGCCTGGCCGTGGGTGATCTCACGCTGGATTTGCTCAGCCGTGAGGTCAAGCGGGCTGACGAAAAGATCGAGCTGCAGCCGCGCGAATTCGCGCTGTTGGAGTACCTGATGCGCCACGCCAATCGGCCCGTAACGAAGACGATGATCCTCGAACACATTTTCGATTACAGCTTTGACCCTCAGACCAATGTGGTCGACGTGCTGGTGCATCGATTGCGCAGCAAAGTCGACAAGGATAAAGCGATGATCCACACCCTCCGCGGAGTGGGATATGTTCTCCGGCCCGCTTGACTCTTTACGGCGCAACATCGCCGTCCGGCTCAGCCTGGGGTACGCTTTGATATTTTCGTTCAGCGGCCTGGCGCTGCTGGCTTTTGCCTATTACCTGCTGGCGGCCGCCATCAGTGGAAAAGACCGGGAAGTGCTCGAAGCACGCTGGAAGGAACTGGCGGCCGTTTACGAGGCCGGGGGTACCGGCGGACTCCGCGCGTGGTGGGAGAGCGAGCCACCCCAGATTCAGCGTACCTTGCTGGTGCGGCTGGTGAATGTGTTTGATAATGAGAGGTTCGTCCGCTGGCCCGAAGACTGGGTGACCACGCGCGATGTGCCGATCGGCCGGACTGGTTTTCGCTGGCCGGTGGGAGTTCTGCGGATCCCGCAAAACGCCGAGCGCGACTTCATCCTGGCGGCTCAGTTGCTTCCGGACGGTTCTGTGCTTCAGGTTGGACGCAGCACCAACAGCCGAACGGTCGTGCTGAATCCGATCCGGCAGACCTTCGCCGTTGTGGGAACTGTCACGGTGGCCCTCGGGTTTCTGGCGGGCGCTTTTTTTGGCCATCGCGCGATGCAACCCGTCCGTCAGATCGTCTCGACCGCGCGCTCAATTATCCGCACCGGCGAACTGGATTCTCGCGTGCCGGTTCGTCGATCCGACGATGAATTGGACGAATTGGTGCGGTTATTCAACAGTCTGCTGGATAAAAACCAGGCCCTCTTGCGCGCAATGCGCGAATCGCTTGATAATGTCGCCCATGACCTGCGCACTCCGCTGGCAAGACTAAGAGGCATGGCCGAGGTCGCTCTGCAAACCGAAGCCACTCCCCCGGCGGCGCGCGAAGCCCTGGCCGATTGCGTCGAGGAATCCGAACGCATGCTCAGCATGCTCAATACGCTGATGGACATCACTGAGGCCGAGACCGGGATGATGAACCTCAAGCGCGAGCCGGTCGACCTTTGCCAATTGGCCAACGAAGTCGTTGAACTGTACCAGTATGTGGCGGAAGAGAAGAAAATCACGGTTCATACCGAGTTGCCTGCTCCGTGCCAGGCTTTGGTTGACCGGACTCGCATGCGCCAGGTTTTTGCCAACCTGTTGGACAACGCGCTGAAGTATACACCCGAGAGCGGGCAGGTCACGGTGGCTGTCCGATGTGAGCCCGGCGAGGCATTGGCGATTTTCCGCGACACGGGCGTGGGGATCCCACCTGAAGAGCGGGACAAAATCTGGCAACGATTGTACCGCGGCGACAAAAGCCGGTCGCAACGAGGTCTGGGCCTGGGGCTGAGTCTGGTCAAAGCCGTAGTCGAGGCGCATGGGGGAACCGTTTCCGTTGAAAGCGAGGTCGGCAAAGGGTCGGAATTCGTCGTGCGACTACCGCTCGGCGATCGTCAAGCCGGCTGACCGATCGCGTGGAGGCCAGATCCCATGAACCCCCAGTTCCAAACAGGCCGTAGCGGCTGCTCGGAAGAGCGCCGCCCTTTACTGCGGGTTAAGAGCCTGAGCGTGGAACTCTAGAGTGCGCTCTCCCGCGCCGCCGTTACGCAAAGTACGCAAAAAGACCGGGCTCTTGGCCCGGCCTTAAAGCACACATTCTACACGAGAACAAACTAAAATCGTCAAAGATGCGGCGCCGCAGAAATACGCCCATCAGCCACACACGGTCTGACTACTGCGAATTTGCATCGTTAACACGCCATTACCCTACCCGATCCCTCCTCCCCTGCCAGTCACCAGTACTGGGGACAGGGTGCAAGCCCGTAGGCCGAAGACTGAAACCCGCACAAACGGGGTTTGTAGTCATGGCTTCAGGCGGGTTGTTCTCCGATGTCCAACTCGCAATCAATTTCAAAGCCGTTCATGAGGGTTCCTCGCGCAGCCCTGGAGCCTTTGGTGCGATAGCGTCTGCCCCTGAATTATCCGTGCGAATCGGTGTTCATCCGTGGTTCTCAGCTCCACTGTTTGGGCTGAAGACGGGACTCGGAACTTGCCGAGACGCCGCTACGATTGCGCCAGCGCACCAAAATAGAAGGGGCGTCCGCAAAAAAAGGTGAACTTTTGCCAAGGCCAGCGAAGCGGGTTAGCTTCGCTGACGACAAAGTTGGAGCGTTCGGATCGTCGCTGCCGTTAACCAGGCTGTCGGCCTCGAAACGCGTTTGAGCGGCAGGATACCGGCCGCTCGGGCGGCTGTTAGGAGGAAGATCCGTTGAGAAGTTGAAAACCGAATTTGACCATGAATCAATCGACTTTGCAGAAGCCTTTCAGCTCGTTGGGCCGCCAAATCGCGCGCCATCCTTTGGACGCCATTTTTGCGCCGAAATCCGTCGCGGTAGTCGGGGCCACCGAGAAGGTGGGAAGTGTTGGCCGGACGGTGTTGTGGAACCTGATGAACACACCCTTCGGCGGACCGATTTACCCGGTCAACCCGACCCGCCCAAGCGTGCTGGGAATCAAAGCGTATCCAAAGCTCTCCAGCCTGCCGGAGAAGCCCGAGCTCATTGTGGTCACCACGCCGGCGACGACCATCCCCAGCATTATTAGCGAGGCCGCTGATTTGGGCATTCCAGGCGGCATCGTAATTTCCGCGGGCTTCAAAGAAATCGGTACGGCCGGCGTGGAACTCGAACATCAATTGCTGGCTCACGCCCGGCGAGGGAACATGCGCTTAGTGGGCCCCAACTGCCTGGGCGTGATGAATCCGATCACGGGTGTCAACGCCACGTTTGCGGCGGGAATTGCGCGGCGCGGCAATGTGGCGTTCGTCAGCCAGTCCGGCGCACTGTGCACGGCGGTCCTGGACTGGTCATTGCGTGAGGAAGTCGGGTTCAGCGCATTCGTGTCCATTGGCTCGATGCTCGATGTCGGCTGGGGCGACTTGATCAGCTACTTTGGCGATGATCCCAATACCAAAAGCATCGTCATTTACATGGAGACGATCGGCGACGCGCGGTCGTTCCTATCGGCCGCTCGCGAGGTGGCGTTGACCAAGCCCATCATTGTTATCAAACCAGGCCGCACCGAAGGCGCCGCCAAAGCGGCCGCTTCGCACACCGGCTCGCTGACTGGGTCGGACGATGTTTTGGAAGCGGCTTTTCGCCGATGCGGCGTGTTGCGCGTGAATCGCATTTCCGACCTGTTTCATATGTCCGAGGTCCTGTCCAAGCAACCGCGGCCGCAAGGCAATCGTTTGACGATCATTACCAACGCCGGCGGGCCGGGGGTTCTGGCGACCGATGCTCTGCTCACAACCGGGGGCGCACTGGCCGATGTTTCCCCAGAAACCATTACCGAGCTCAACAAGTTTCTGCCACCGGTCTGGAGTCATAATAATCCCATCGATGTGATCGGCGATGCCGGGCCGGATCTCTTTGCCAAAACACTTGAAGTGGCCGGACGTGATCCGAATAGCGACGGTCTGCTGGTGATTTTGACTCCGCAAGCGATGACGGACGCCACGGCCACAGCCGAGCGCTTGAAAGCCTTCGGTCATGTTGGGGGCAAACCCGTGTTGGCAAGTTGGATGGGCGGCAACGAGGTGGCTCCCGGCGAGGCGATTCTCAACCGCGCCGGCATCCCTACTTTTGCCTATCCGGACACCGCCGCGATGGTCTTCACCGCAATGCACCAGTACAACGAGAATCTGCGGGCCCTGTACGAAACCCCGGTGCCTTCGGCTGACCCGGCCGACATCGAATCCGGCCGCGCGAAAGCCAATTTGCTGATCGAGACGATCCGCAAAGCTGGCCGCACGATCCTGACGGAGGCCGAGTCCAAGGAACTGATGAGTTGCTATGGAATCCCGACGGTGGTCACTAAAATCGCGAAAACCGAAGCCGCGGCGGCCAAAACTGCGGCCCAAATTGGCTTCCCGATCGTGCTCAAACTTTTTTCGGAAACGATCACGCACAAGACAGATGTCGGCGGAGTGCAATTGAATCTGAAGGAGGAAGCCGACGTGCGCCGCGCCTTCAATGACATCAAAAGTGCCGTGACCGAAAAGAAGGGGGCCGAGCATTTTCAGGGTGTCACCGTCCAGAAGATGATCAAGCTCACGGAAGGGTATGAGCTGATCCTGGGCAGCAGCATTGACCCGCAGTTTGGACCGGTGCTCCTGTTTGGGATGGGCGGGCAGTTGGTCGAGGTCTTCAAGGACAAAGCGCTGGGATTGCCTCCTTTGAATACGACCCTGGCAAGGCGAATGATTGAGACGACCAGAATTTACAAAGCCCTTAAAGGGGTGCGCGGCCGCAGCCCGGTCGATCTGGCTGCCCTCGAAAAACTGATGGTAGGCTTCAGCCAATTGGTGGCCGAACAATGCTGGATCAAGGAGATCGACATCAATCCGCTGTTTGCGTCCAGCAGCGACCTGGTAGCGTTGGACGCCCGAGTGATCCTGCATGATCCCAAAACGACCGAGGAGCAGTTGCCCAAACTGGCAATTCGGCCTTACCCGACACAGTACGTCGAGAACTGGAAACTCAAGGGCGGCACGCCCGTCACAATTCGGCCCATCCGCCCGGAGGACGAACCGGCCATGGTCGGGTTCCATGAGGGTCTCTCGGAGCGTAGTGTCTATCTTCGTTATTTTGGTCCGTTAAAACTTCAGCAACGCGTCGCCCACAGCCGGTTACTGCGCATTTGCTTCAATGATTACGACCGTGAGATCGCGCTGGTAGCGGAAAGAAGCCTGGGCAAAGGACGGTATGAAGTCCTGGGGGTTGGCCGCATGAGCAAGGTCCACGCCTCGGGAACGGCCGAGTTCGCGGTCGTAGTGACGGATAAATGGCAAAACAAAGGATTGGGAACAGAGTTGGCCAAGCGAATCATTGAGATTGCCAGGCATGAGAAACTGACCCGCTTGGTGGCGTACACGTTACTCGAAAACAAAGAAATGCAGCACATGTGCAAGAAACTCGGCTTTGAAGTCCATCAATCCCTCGAAGACGCCGAATGCAGCATCGTCATGGATCTTTGAGCACTCCGCACAGGTGTAAACAAATGCTTAGCCGAAATCAGGGCAAATTTCTATTCTTGGCCTCTGCTGAACGAGCTAAATCGCTCCTGGCTTAATTAAGGTTGTCTAATGCGGAAGAAGCGGTGAGGAACATTAATGATTGGCGACAACACCTGCATGGGCAATCCGTTGCCGACGAGATTTGTATAGAAAACCCAATTAGTGGCGGCCAAGTCGTC
>Ga0070741_10004648_pt1 | contig 31766 bp, 25 predicted proteins | sample Coa_R1_4_FD_66440 | JGI IMG/M metagenome (GOLD analysis project Ga0070741, IMG submission 66440) | Surface soil microbial communities from Centralia Pennsylvania, which are recovering from an underground coalmine fire - Coalmine... | ecosystem: Environmental > Terrestrial > Soil > Unclassified ... | reverse complement strand
GGGTCCATGCCCTTGATATTGGCGCTGCTGCGCAAACTCTTCATATTGATCGTGTGCGAGTCCGCGGGCACATCAATATCGACGGACGCCTGGGGCAGGCTGTTGACAAAGTCGGTGATCAGCTTGGCGGGGACGGTGGTCGTTCCCTCTTCGTGGACCTCAGCATCGATCCAGCAATTGATGCCAATCTCAAGATTAGTAGCAGATAATTTTAAACGACCCTGATCGGTCACAAGCAGAATATTAGCCAGAATCGGCAGGGTACTGCGGCTTGAGACCGCGTGGCTCACAATAGAAAGCCCCCGGCTCAAATCCTGTTGCTTACATGTGATTTTCACAAACGTATCCTCCAGGCACAACCAAAACGCAAACAAAATTTCCAAGTAAGTATAGCGTAAGTCGAGCGTCTTGTAAATGTCTGTGCATTGGTGCGCAGGGGCCAGGCTAGCCCTTGCCCGCGCCACCAGCATTGTTAGGAGGCAAATATTCTGGAGATAGTACCACCTGGTTTTTGCGTCAGGAAAAACTTGCAAATCGAATTGCATCAATAGCTTTCTATGTATGTCAAGAAATTTATTGGGTTTCTTAAATATTGGTGTCCATTTTTATGTATTTTTAACGAAGCATGCTGTATAATCTATACTGAACAGTAAAGCATTTCTAGGTATATACTATACCTGGGTGCCAGTTCTAATGCGAGAGACTGTTAATAGGTAGCGGTAAGGGGCGATTGATGGGGAGGCAGCGCCACGCCGCAAGGAACGCTGACATGTTTATCGTAATTTCGTCGCCTTTTGCTGACCGTAAAGGAGGAGAGCATGGATGCATCTCTTTTGAGAACGAGTTTTGACCAGGTTGCACCCAACAAAGAGAAGTTTGCCGCAGCCTTCTATGATCGACTATTTGCTGTGTTCCCTGAGACAAAACAACTGTTCGCGAAGACCGATATGAGGAAGCAGCAGGCCACATTGATGGCAGCTATTGCTATGGTTGTGTCAGGAGTGGAAAAGGGCGAGAATGTTGTTCCGGTGCTCAAGGAACTGGGCCAGCGTCACCAAACGTATGGCGTGACAGCAGAGCACTATCCGCAAGTTGCGCAGGCGCTGCTAGAGACGTTCAGCGAATTCCTGGGACCCCAGTGGACTCCTGAAGTGAAGGGCGCATGGATTGATGCTTATACAGTGATTGCCGGTACAATGCAGGGATAACGGAGTAGTCTCAGATACCATCACCGACGTGACTCTGTTTTTTTATATCACCCTCGTTGTAGTGTCTCAATAAAGGAGTCGGGTTATGTGGTTGCCTGTACATAACCCGGCTCCTTTATTTGCCATCAAGTCAAGATGGTTTTGTCATTATCTTCGCCTAATAGGGGCGGAGCCTTGTACAGGCGGGCGGGCGTCTCTGACATGCGAATCGGGGAGCCTGCCAGGCGGATCTGGCCTGCTGTAGGGTGCTCGCACTCCCATACCAACCCGCGATCCACAATTTGCGGATCGCGGAAAACCTGGCTGACCAGGTTGATCGAGCCGCAAGGAATGCCAGCGGTCCGCAGCGCCTCCAGCCACTCTGCGCTTTTGTGCTGCAAGAACTGTTCCTGGAGTTGCGGCACCAGCTCGTTGCGATGGCGAACCCGCTCCGGGTTGGTCGCAAAGCGTGGGTCCGTGATCAGATCTTCCCGTCCCAGCACGTTACAGAAGGCGCGGTACAGGCGGTCATTGCCACAGGCTACCACGACATAGCCATCCTGAGTACGGAATGCCTGATATGGCACAATGTTGGGGTGACCGTTGGCGTAGCGGGCGGCCTCCTCCCCGGAGATAAGGTGGTTGGCCGAGACGTTGCCGAGGAAGGCGACGGCGGATTCCAACAAAGAAATATCGATATATTGACCCTTTCCGGTGCGACGACGATAATTTAGTGCAGCCAAGATCGCAACGCAGCTATACATGCCTGCTGAAATATCTCCCACCGGCACACCAACGCGCTGAGGCTCTCCGTCGGCCTCGCCTGTCACCGCCATCAAACCAGACTCGGCCTGGGCCACGAAGTCGTAGCCGGGTCGCATCGCGTACGGGCCGGTCTGCCCATACCCGCTAATGGAGCAATAGATCAGGCTGGGATTGATGGCGCGCACATCTTCGTAACTCAATCCCTGTTTCGCCAATGTGCCGGGACGAAAATTTTCGACCAGCACCGTCGCGCCTTGCAACAATTCGAGCAGGCGCTCTTTGCCTTCAGGCGTGCTGAAATCGAGCGTAATGCTATATTTGTTGCGATTAAGACCCAGATAGTAGGCGCTTTCGCCTGCCGTGTAGGGCGGACCAAACTGGCGCGTATCATCTCCCTTGTCCGGCTGTTCAATTTTGATGACAGTCGCACCCAGATCTCCCAGGATCATCGTGCAGTAGGGACCGGCAAAGATACGCGAGAGATCGACAACGACAACATCCGAGAGAGCTGCTTCCATGACGCCTCCGTAAAAATAATGCATCCCTTAATTTGGATCGTCTAAATGTTCTTCTAGTATTATGGTTCGTATCTGAATAACAACCTCTCTCATATCCCCATTCAAATAGAGGCCGGAGACCTGAGGCTGCGTCTGTTTCTGCTGTGAAAACGCCTGGCCGCCAAAGGCCAGGAGGGGGCGAGGTTCTGGCAGGTGTTGTATTTGCTGGCCTAGCTGAATCAGCTCTGGTAAGTAACTCGACATGGTCAGGGAAATGCAGATCATCGCAGGGGTTACTTGCTTGATCGTGTGAAGCAGTCCAGTAGTCTCGATGTTCTGACCCAGATAAGCAACTCGGATGCCGTTCCTTCTCAAGAACAGCGTCAGCATTAACATTGCCAGCTCGTGTAGCTCTCCTGGAGCGCAACAGGCAATCACCAGTGGTCCGGTCAGTGGGCTGGGCGTAACACGCAGCAGATTCGTCAACAGGGCACGAAAGAAGTTGCTGGCAAAATGTTCCACCGAGACGGTCAGTTCTCCCTCTGACCAGAGCTGCCCAATCTGCCATAAGGTCGGTGTAATCAGATCGGTGCAAACCTGCTCAATGGGGTAGATCGCCAGCATTGAACTCATCAATATATGAGCGCCAGCCTCATCAAAATGTTGGAAAGCATCGATGATGCGCCAGCGAGCGGCCCACATATTATGCACGGTGGGGCAACCGCTTGCGGATTGCTCAACGTCAGCCAGGGTCCGGCGCTGCCCGCTGAGCGGCTCCGCTGCACTTTTGGCGGCGGTTTCTTGTAACTCTTCCTGGGCGGAAGAGGTCACAACCACCCGAGATGACGCCTGGCTCTCGACCGGTGGCGGCGCTAAAGGGCTGCCTTCAGCGCCGCCGACGCGGCGCTGATACCCTTCGTACATATGGCGAAAGAGCGCGACGGCGTGGCTGATAGCGATGCCCGCATCGACCCGCTCCTTTAGCCAGCGAATCAGAGCAATATCGCGTTGTGAATACAGGCGGTAAGCATTGTTAGCGCGTTCCGGCGCGACCAGCTTATAACGACGCTCCCACGCCCGTAGCGTCGGAGCTGGCACGCCTGTTTGTTGCACAACGGCTTTGGTATTGAATATCGGGGCATCTGAGTAATGCTCGAAATCAAACCACTCGGCAGCGTTCTCCTGTGTGGTCATGAATGTTCTCCGCCACTATTCCAGTATTGAGGAGATAGTCATGTGTACGATATTTGTCAACAGTAATACGGCTCAATAAGCAGAACTATTTTCTACATTTCTCTTACAATAGCATATTTTCTGACGGCGGGTCCATGCTTTGTTCATACTTTGTCGCAAACTGACGATGTTGGATACATTTAAGATGCAGGGTAGAAGAGCAGTGGGTAATACATGTAGAAAAAAGGGGGCAGAAGTAGTACTTCTAGGGGAGAGAAGATGGGGACCGATAGGCTTGACAAATGGGAGAATCATTGCTATCATAACGGGGCTACAGTATGCCCACGGAGGCCATTGAGGGCTTTGTGGTTGATCCCCTACGCTTCGAGGAAAAGCCAACACTGTATGCTATCTATTCAGTTCTGGTTAACAACCCTTCACGAGATTGAGCCTGAATTGATCGTCCAGAGTAAGGAACTGTGAGCAAGGCGAGCCACCCATGCCTGCCACGTATCCATCTGGAGCTATGCGTAGGGATTGAAGAAGGAGATATGTGAAAAGACATGTTTGCTGTAATTAAAAGTGGTGGGCGACAATACAAAGTTTCCGTCGGCGAGCAGCTTGAAGTGAACCGGCTACCGGTCGAAGAGGGGGCGCAGGTCGAGATTGGGGAAGTGCTGCTGATCTCAGATGCCGATCAGACCATGATCGGTGCGCCGTTTGTGGACAACGCAAAGGTGGTAGCCACGGTTGGCGGCCATCCTCGCGGGAAAAAACTCATTGTTTTCAAGTACAAGTCAAAGAAACGCTATCGCCACCGCCGGGGTCATCGCCAGGAACTTACCGTGCTGACCATTGACGACATTATCGCGAATGGCAAGAGCCTGGTGACGGGAGAGGCCCCGCGTATGAAAGAAGACCGGCTGGAGTTAGAGGAGGGAGAGGCCCCGCAGGCAACTGCCGAGCCAGCAGAAGCTGTACAGGAAACGCCTGCTACCGAAGGCGAGAAGAAGGCGCGCCGACGCCGCAGCGCGAAGGCTGAAGCAACTGAAAGCGAAACAGAGGAATAATCATGGCGCATAAAAAGGGTATGGGTAGCTCTCGCAATGGTCGAGATAGCAAACCCAAGATGCTCGGTGTCAAGCGTTACGACGGTCAGTTAGTAACTGCCGGTAGCATTATTGTTCGTCAACGCGGCACCAAGATCAAGCCGGGCAAGCATGTAGGCGTGGGTCGAGATCATACGCTGTATGCCTTGATCGATGGCTATGTCAAGTTCGGGCATGCTTCACGCACGAATCGAGCGGTAAGTATTGTCACAGAATTTCCCGGGCGTCCATCTATAGCGGAGCTGCTGGGAATCGAACAGCCTGGAGCAGTTGCAGGATCGTAACTACCAGATAAACAACAGGGTCCATGCCAGACGGCATGGACCCTGTTGTTGTACTAACGTCGGAGATGTTATGGTCCTGTTGGTGGCTTTTGCTGCGGTCCGGGCTGGGCAGCAGGGCAGGTAATGTTCAACTGCTGAGTAGCGGCATCCACCGCGAAGGAGCAGCTTTGCCCATTAATAGTAGCCGTCCCGGCGCAGTTTGGAATGGCGGTACCATTGACGGCGCAAGCGGTAATCGCCGGGCCGCCTCCGATGGACGCACCCTGGATCGTTGCGTCAACGGCCACGCCATTGGCATCGGTTGTGACGACGATGGGGCTATTTGCATTCAGGATACCCTGGCAGTTCAGACCACCGGTAGCGCCCCACGAAGTGTTGAAGCGCTGAGCAAGGAAGGTAAAGAGACTGTTGGCCGCATTGGGATCGGGTGATGCTGCCGCTTTCGTGAGTGGGGCATCAAACATCATCCGTTCTGGTGCGATGTTCATCATGTTGGTGCAATACGTTTTTGTGCTGGCATCGGCCATATTTCGCGCCGCAGGCTGATCGACGGAGCGCCGGTAATCATTGACCTTCTGCAAATTGGGTTTGCCGTTGACCTGGACCATTGGGTCTCCAGCGGGAACCAGGGCTACGGGATTGGCCTGGAGAGCTGCGGCCTGCAATTCGTTGAGTGGTAAGGCAGGAACATTGTGTCCTGGATCGGCAAGATCGGGAGCCGTCCAGGGAGTGCAACCCAATGCACCATCCAGAGCCACGGCTAACAGGCGCTCATCGCTGCCGTTAGCTTGAATATTAGCATTTTGCAACTGAGCAGAATTAGCGGCAGTCATCTGTGCGCTTTGACCATTAGCGGTAATCAGATATGTCGTGGTGACGTTATCGCTCTGGTCCTGGTCAATAACACTAAAGTCGCGGGTGCTGGGGCAGGTAAGCCCATCTTTGCCCTTGCCCAGCGGCGGCACTACCAACTTGCCCGCTTTAATAGCGGCATTAGCCGCAGCAAAGAAGGCAGGGGCGTTACATGCCGAGAATTGCCCAAAGATGGAACCATTGATGCCATTGACACAGTGTGCTTCGTCCAGATTACTGCTGGTGCCCAGCAGCGTGAGCGTACTGCCATTAGAGCCGAACCAGAGCGCGACCACCGCATTCGCGGGCAGCGTTGGTGCTGTCGGCGCAATGGCTGGCTGCGCACCTTGATCGATTACCAGCGGATTGTAAATAGAAATCTGGCCGGTAGCAGGATCAATGATTGCGCCCTGGACAAAGGCGGATTGGCCAGCATTGGCCTCATTACATGGCCCATTGGCGGGATCTGTGGCTGTTAGCTGGTAAGGCGTCGCCAGCCCTTGCGCTGTCAGTGGCTGTGATGGCACGATTAGAGTACAATCGACGTTGACACCTGCTGCATGCGAGCCGAAGTGGGGGCGCAGTATGAAGTAGGTGCCTGCCCCGAGGGCGATGATGAGTGTCACTGCAGCGCCAATGAACATGAGCGGGGAGAAGCGTGGCCGTCGGCGTGACGGCCTGATACTTGATGGAGTCGGTCGTGTAAGCGTCTGCATACCAGAAACTCTCTTTCTTCCAGTCAGGTCCCTTTTTGGGGTCAACTGGCCTGTATTTTTATGAAACGGGTGGGCTGAACCAGACCCCCTGATTCAAAAATCGCTCACCCATGAGATTGCATCTTTTCCCTGCTGCTGAAGCGGGTTGACTTGCGGCTGTAGGGGCAAGCCTTTGCTCGATTACAACTACTACAGCGCAACGCTAGCCTGAAATATGAAAGAGTAATGTTCATCAGGCCCGACTATATACATAGAAAGAGTGGCAGTCACAGCGTGCAACGCGATGCGCTGTGAACTGATATGAGCTTTTTTGATACTTTTTGTGATATTGCTATCGATTGGGATAATACCATAGGTCTCGCGCATAGCTACGGATCTGATTAAAAGTTGGTAGGAAAGTACTAAATTTCGGTTAAGATATTCACCCTTCCCAGGTGTTCTCCTGGGGCTGATTGACAATGAGCATGAAGGGTTGAAATGCCGTGAAACGATCAGGGCAAAACTGCGTGTAGGTTAAGGAATGCGGAAATATTTTGTTTCTGCGTCCTGGCATGCCTATATTTGAGATATACTGTTAGAAGAGGCTTTCCCAACATGTCCCGGCGATCCAGTCTGAAAGGATAACTCATGCGAGCGATAATAAGTGTGGCTAACCGCGATGGGCTAACGCAGTTAGCCGGTGAGCTACAAACTCACAATGTGACGATTTTCTCCACCAGTGGGACGCAAAGCTTTCTGGCGGCAGAGGGTATTCCTGCCGAGTCGGTGAGCGCGCTGACCCGGTTCCCCGCGATACTTGACGGTCGTGTCAAGACGCTGCACCCGGCGATTCTCGGTGGTGTGCTGGCGCGCCGCGATCTTCCCCACCACGCGCAAGAACTCGCGGCTCACGAAATCGAGCCGATTGATATCGTTGTGGTGAATCTGTACCCCTTTGCTGCGACCGTGGCCCGTCCAGAAACGACGCTGACGGAGGCCCTGGAACAGATTGATATCGGCGGGGTGACGCTGGTGCGCGCTGCTGCCAAGAACTTCCAGGATGTGATTGTGCTGGTGCGTCCTGAGGATTATGCTCCCGTCATGCAAGAATGGCGCGAGCAGGGCGAGGTGAGTATAGAGACCCGCCGCCGCCTCGCCGCTATCGCTTTCCAGCATACTGCTACCTATGATACGACCATCGCCGAATATCTGCGCGGCCCGACCGGCGAGCTTTTTCCCGAAGAACTGACGCTCCCATTAGAGCGCGTTCAGTCCTTGCGCTATGGCGAAAATCCGCATCAGCAGGCGACATTTTATCGCTGGGGAGGAGTTACCAGATCCTCGACCAGCCTGCCAACGGTCGCGGGGGCGGAGGTATTGCATGGCAAAGAGCTTTCCTTCAATAATCTGCTCGACCTGGATGCTGCCCTCAGCGCTGTACAGGATTTTACGGCCCCCACCGTAGCGATTATTAAGCATACCAACCCCTGCGGACTGGCCTGCGATGATGTGCTGGTGGAGGCCTATAAAAAGGCGCATGGCGGCGATCCCATTTCCGCCTACGGCGGCATCATCGGCTGCAACCGCCCCGTTGACGAAGCCGTCGCGCACGAAATCAGCCAGTTATTCTATGAAGCGGTGATTGCTCCAGGGTTTACGCCCGAAGCTCTTGATATTTTGCGTCGCAAGAAGAATCTGCGTTTGCTGGCGACCCATTGTCCAATAGAGCCAAAGGCGGTCAGTACGCAGCTCTTGCAAGCTGGACGCCCCGATGTCCACGCTGTAAGCGGAGGGCTGCTTTTGCAAACCCCCGATGTGGATGAGCGCGAGACCGAGTATAACGTGGTAACTGAACGCGAGCCCACCCTGGATGAAGTAACGGACCTGATGTTTGCCTGGAAGGTTGTGCGCTGCGTGAAGTCAAACGCTATTGTGCTGGCGCGCAAATTGACGGTGGTGGGGGTCGGAGCTGGACAGATGAACCGCGTTACCAGCGTTCACCTGGCGGTCTCGAAGGCCGGAGATCGCGCTCGCGGCTCCGTGCTGGCATCCGATGCCTACTTCCCCTTCGCCGATGGCGTCGAAACTGCCGCGAAGGCCGGCGTGACCGCGATCATCCAGCCGGGCGGCTCTATCCGCGACGAAGAGACGATCCGCATGGCGAACCAGCATGCCATCGCCATGATCTTCACCGGAAAGCGGCACTTCAGGCATTAAGATACTTTCTAAACCATTTCGGGAACTTGCGCGGCTTTGCCGCGCAAGTTGTTTTGTAGGGGTTGTGACAAAATGCGCGAAGCGCATTTTGTCACAACCCCTACAAAACACGGAAGGCGTCGCAGTCGTTCGGCTGGGAAGTAGACACATACACTGGGAGGATGTGCTGCTTAGCTTTGCGATACTATGATCTCGTCGGAGAAGAAGCGTACCCAGAGCACAACGATTCCCAGACCGCCGATCAGCGCGAAGAAAGCGACGGCTCCGCCCGCGTCATTATTGGGATCTTTGAAGGGATAGAAAATAATCAGGGAGAGCCAGCAGATGGTCAGCGCCGCTGTCAGGCTTAACTTGGTTGTCTCGGCGCTTGCCCGGTAGAGGATGTGGTAGAAAACGATGACCAGCAGGCCAATCAACACCACGACAAACTTAAAGTTCGTTGTGATAGAGCCATCGCCCACCCAGTCTATCACGAGCGTTGATTTAATAAATAAGAAGGTACACACCCATAGGATGGTGAGAACGACGCCTCCTATGACTTTACGCAGCTCTATAGGGCTATTCACGGTATCAAGGCTCCTTTCAAGGAGGATATGTTAGTTGAAAAAAGGACTGGACAATACGCCTGTATGGTTTATTGTGCGTATTCGTATTGTAGTCTTAAAGTTGAATTATGGCAAGTCCTAAGCAACAGCATGTGTTCGCGGCGCTGGAAGTGATTCTCCGTTCTTGATTGCGTCATCGATGAGCATTTCGAGAACTTCTTTGCCGTTCTTGACCGCCTCCTCGTAGGTATCCCCATGCGTAGCAGGCATATAGACCTGTTGCGCCCATTCTGGCAAGTCACGAGATACGCCTGATCTTCTTCTGACCATTCAATCAGCATAGAATACTGGATTGGTTGCCTGCTCATGGCTTGTCCTCCTTTGCTCGGTAATACGCGCGGGCGAATCGCGCTGCCCACATAGCATTATTGATGAGCAGCGCCTTATTCGCGCTGATGCTCTCGCCGCCGGTCACTTTTGCTACATGCGCCAGCAGAAATGGCGTGATGGCGGAGCCGCGTATGCCCTGTTCGCGGGCCAGTTGCAAAGCTCCCGCAGTTGCTTTTTCCAGGGGCGCGCTCTCCATCTCGTACGGCCTGGGAATGGGGCAAGCCACGACGAGGCCGTGCAGGTGACATTCCCATTGAGTGCGTGCGATGGCGGCCAGCGTGGTGACGTCATCGACGCGATTGGGGAGCGGACGTCCGCTGCTGTGGGTATAGAAGGCGGGAAATTCGCTGGTTTGCCAGCCAATGACGGGGACGCCCTGAGTTTCCAGATATTCCAGCGTCAGGTCGAGATCAAGAATAGATTTGGCTCCGGCGCAGACCACAAGCACCGGCGTCCGGCTCAACTCGGTCAGGTCGGCGGAGATGTCCATCGTCGTCTCGGCGCCACGATGAACGCCGCCGATGCCGCCGGTCGCGAAGAAACGAATACCGGCCATGTCGGCGCAAAGCATTGTACCTGCAACGGTTGTCGCCCCCCATCGCCCGCTCGCCAGAGTAATAGCCAGGTCGCGCCGGCTGACCTTCTGGATATCGTGCGCCGTTCCCAGATGGGCAATTTCGTCTGGCGTCAGGCCAATTTTGATCTGACCATCATGGATGCCGATAGTCGCCGGGACAGCTCCTTCGGCACGGATGGCCTGTTCCACTGCCTGAGCTACTTCAATATTGATAGGATATGGCAGGCCATGCGCGATAACGGTTGATTCCAGCGCCACGACCGCGCGCTGCTCATTGAGGGCCGCCCGAACCTCCTCGGAAAAAGCAAGATAAGATACCTGTTTGTGCATGATTCCTCTGAGGGAGAGTATACGCGTCACACTTTGAGGTGTCAAGTGGAAATGTGCTATGAGGGCATGCTATATTACCTTTGGAAGGGGTAATACAACGACATCGTTATGCCCTATAACCTTGTCTTTGTCGCTCTTAATTGATGTTGGTGTTTAATAGAACAAGAATGTAGGAGTGATGTATGAACTTGACAAAAAAGTTGCTTACCACCGGCCTGCTTGTCGGCGGTGGACTGGGCGCGCTGGCTATTTTCAATAAGATGACCGAGTCGATGGCGGGCGAACTCGATACTGTGTTGGCGGGGGAAGAGCGCCGCTATCCGTGGAAATACGGTGATATGTTCTACGAGGTGAAGGGGGCGGCTGATGCAAAGCCCCTGGTGCTGATTCATAGCTTTGGGCCTGGCGCCTCGTCTTATGAGTGGCGCAAGAACATTGATGCGCTGGCAGAGCAATTCCGCGTTTATGCCCTGGATCTGCTGGGATTCGGCCTTTCCGATCATCCAGCCATCGATTACACTCCCGAAACCTTTACCGATCTGATTCATGATTTTCTCAAGGAGGTCATTGGCAAGCCCGCTGTCGTAGTGGCGCATGGTTTGCCCTGTGCGTATGTCATCGCCTGTGCGTATCGCCGCCCGCAGATGTTCGAGCGCCTGGTGCTGGTCGCTCCTCCGCCGACAATCCTGCAAGAGGCGTTCCCGGGTCCGCTCAACGCGTTAGCAAAGGCGGTGCTGTGCGCACCCATTATTGGTGAGTTTATCTATAACTTGCTGAGTTCGCGCCGGGCGATTCGCACCTACTACGACCAGCAAGGCTACCATAATCTGGGGATGATTACCGATGAACTGGTTGAGTACATCTATACGAGCGCGCATCAGGAGAACAGTTATTACCCGGCGGCTGCGTTTTTCAGTAACTACCTGACCCTGGATGTGCATGAGCCATTTGCGCGTTTACAGTTGCCCGTAGTCGCGGTCTGGGGCCGTGAGAGTATGCTGGCTCCGTCGGAGGTCAGTTCGGCCTTTAAACGCGTCAATTCTCGCATAGAGGTACATATTCTCGACCGTTGCAGTTTCCAGTTGCAGGACGAGCAGGCGGCAAGCTTCAATAACTTTGTGCGTGAATTTACCGGTACAGCAGTAAAATAGTTTGTGCCGCAGGTCGTAAGGTAAGGGCTAAATGGACGTTTTGTGTTAGCGCGTTTAGCCCTTATCGTGTACCCATCCGCCTGGCGATAGATGATCCTCGTTCGCAGGATGTCCCCCCCGCTCCGGGTTCGATCTGGTTGCCTCATGAGAAGGGGCGCCTGCTTTGCTTTTTGCTTCGGCCTCACAAATTTTTGCCTGCTCGTAGAGGTTATAAGCCGCCCGTTCGGCATCGAAGGGCACGCTCTGATTTGCCTGGGGATCTCTGGCGATGGCCTCGAATCTCGCGGCGATCTCGCGAATCGTCTGTGGATCGGTAATTTTCCCGCTCTGTACCTCTTTATAAGCTTTTCTGAGCACGTCTTCTTTGAGCAGTACGGACGGAGTGTCTGGCGAGGTTGACGGCGCAGATGTTGTTTGCGCTAATTGCACTGGCTGAGCTGGTTGAACTACCCCTACCGTTGGAGCCGCGCTGGCTTCGGTCCTTCTAGTATCGGGGGAGGCGGCGTGCTGGGCTACTTTTTCGCCAACGTTGGGGCTGTTCCCTATCGGGTCGGTATCGATAATCGTCGCGCCATGCGGTGCCAGAGAGACATCACGGATATGGACTTTATGGATCATTACTCCCCAGAGGGCCACTTTATCGCGTATTTGCTGGTACAGGTAGTCATTGATGCGCTGCCAGCGTATCCCGCCATCGGACCCCATGTTGCTTGCGCCGCTGCCACGGCTCATGGACGGGCGTACCTGTAATCCTTGTGGCCAGACGATGAAATCCTCGGGCGTGAATGTGGTCGCGATGCTCTGAATGCTGGTCAGGAAAAGTTCACGCAGCCCTTCTTCCCAGTTTTTGACCTGGGTTACGGCCAGGTGAGCATCTTCCGGCATCAACTGGTACGAGACGATACCGCGCAGGATCACATCTTCATTGCGCGACAATTGTACCCGCTGTGGCGGGCTGATCCATTGCGTCTCCTCCACATTGAGCTGTTGTACCGCTTTTTCCCAGGGAAGGAGAATATTGAAGCCGGGGTAGAGGGTCCGGCTATATTTGCTGAACGCGTAGACGATGTCAACATAGCCTTCTGGTACCGGGTGGATGTAGAGCCGAGCCAGGAAAACAATGGCGGCCAGGATGAGCACAAGGAGGATGAAGCCTGCTGTCAGGCCAAAAATAGTAAAGCCACCGATGAGCAGGAAAATGAAAAAGCCGCCAACCGTAGCCAGGGCCCAGAAGCCATTATTTTCTCCGGCATAATAGACGGCGATCCCCTGCATAATAGTGACAGCGATGATGAGAAAAGTCACCAGCCAGAGCGCCTCGGGCGGGGCGCTTGCGCGACCAGTCGCCACCAGTGGAAGGACGAACAGGCAGGTCAGCGCACCAAAAAGCAGGGGGGCAAGGATAAGGGTGAAATATTGCCAGAGTTGCTTTACCAGGTCTGATGGGGCCGAGGAGGTATCCATTGGGGCGTCTGCATCTTCCTGGTTGTGAGCCAGTGGGAAGACCCCCGGGTGCAGTGCCTCCTCTTGTGGATGAGGGACGAGAGGAGGCTCGTCCTGATCTGGTAGTTGAGCTTGTTCGATAAACTGGTTCCGGCCAGCATTTACAGGACCTTGCCAGATAGGACCGGAGTCATTTCCATCTGCCGACATATTTTTCATGCACCTTCCTCTCGCATTGAACCAGGATCATAATATATTACTCTACTAAAGTTTATTCTTTATACCACAGGAGCCGCAACCACCCGTTTTCTTCTGACAGCCCCCACTGCCACAAGAGCCGCAACCGCCTGACGTGCTACATCCTCCGCTGCCGCAGCAACCGCCTTTGCCGCAACTACTTTTGTTGGCCTGTTCTTCTACAGGAATCTGAATGGTAACGCCGCTCTCTAGCATCACTTCAACCGAGTTTTTAGGGACGTTGATTGCCACGACCTTGCCGGGGCCACTGGGAGTGGTGAGGATGGCTCCGATTTGCGGCATCAACTGTTTGGCCTGGATGTAGTTATCATTTTCATATGAAAGGCAGCATAAAAGACGTCCACAGACGCCGGAAATTTTGGAGGGATTAAGCGGTAGTCCCTGCTCCTTCGCCATTTTAATCGAGACCACGCCGAAATCAGTAATCCACGAGCTACAACAGAGGGTTTTGCCGCACGGCCCGACCCCTCCTTGCAATTTCGCCTGGTCGCGCGCGCCAATCTGGCGTAGTTCAATGCGGGTGCGAAATGTTGCCGCCAGGTCACGCACCAGGGCGCGAAAGTCCACGCGCTCGTCGGCAGTAAAATAGAAGGTCAGCCGGCTCCCATCAAAGGTATATTCAGCCTCTACCAGCTTCATGGGTAGGTGATGTTGCTGAATGCGCTCGTGGCAACGCTGCAACGCCTCTTTTTCTTTGCTTTTGAACGAGAGCATAGTGCGCAACTCATCTTCAGTTGCCAGGCGGAGCACAGGTTTGAGCGGATCGCTCAAGTCGCCCTCTGCCATCTTTTTTGAGGCAATCACCACGCGTCCGGCCTCGGTGCCGCGCACTGTCTCGACAATAACGTACTGGCCCGTAGTAAAAGATTGCTCCTGCGGGTCAAAATAGTAGATCCGTCCGGCGGGACGAAAGCGAATGCCAACGATTGTAACTATCTTGTCTTCGTTTGTTGCCAGGGACATCGGCTGCTCTATCTTTTTCAATCCCTCAATTTCAATCCATCAAGCGGGTCGAGATAGTCATTAGCTCTCGCCGCCTCCCTTGAGGGGGAGTATAACATCAAGCCTGAAGATGTCAAGTGAAAATGCACCAGGCAAGAAAAGAGCCGAATGCAGCTTCGTTGCTACATTCATGCTTTCCTGCTCACATTTCGTTGGTCAAGAGAATTGCTTCCGCAACTTCGCGCATGGATTTGCGGTTATTCATGCTGGCCTTCTGAATTTTACGGAAAGCCTCATTCTCCGAAAGCCCTTGCTTTTCCATGAGAAGGCCCTTCGCGCGCTCTACTACCTTGCGCGTCTCTAGCTGTTCGTTCAGGGTTCGGGCCTTCTCTTCAAGGGAGCGGAATTCGTTGTAGCGCGCTAACGCCACCTCGATAGCGGGAGCAACCTCGCTCTCGCGTAAGGGCTTCACGATGTAGTTCACGACGCCTGCTTCTTTAGCTCGTTCAACCAGGGGCTGATCCCCAAAGGCTGTGAGCAGCAACACCGGTGCGACTTTTTCCTGGGTGAGGGTCTCGGCGGCGCTAATGCCATCTATGTCGGGCATGCGAATATCCATGATGATCAGGTCTGGCCGTAATTCGCGAGCCAGATTGATGGCGCTTTGCCCGTCGCCTGCTTCCCCAACGACAAGATAGCCCTGCCTGGTCAAGACATCCTTTAAATCCATGCGCTGAATAGCTTCGTCATCTGCAATAATAATACGTGTTGGCATAGGTTTCACCTCAAAGCCTCTCATCTCTATCCACCCGGGTAGTACTAAATTCTCTCCCTGTACAAAGAGTATAACATACTCCATCGGGTGAGTCGATAGGGTGAGTTAAAAGACCGATCTTTGCGATCAGGCCACGTAGGTCAGATCAGGCTCGTCTCGCAGGGTTAGAGCCAGCCGACGCGTCTCGTAGACGATTTTGTGCAACTGCTCAGGTGTAATGGATTGGCGTCCATCGCATAAGGCGCGCTCAGGCTCAATGTGGGTTTCGATAATCAATCCTTCAGCTCCCGCGGCGATGCTGGCGCGAGACATGGTGGGAACAAGCTCGCGGCGTCCGGTGGCATGGCTGGGATCGACGATAACGGGAAGATGGGTCAGTTCGTGAAGCAGTGGCACACAGGAAAGGTCGAGAACGTTGCGCGTCTGGGGGTCGTAGCTGCGAATGCCGCGCTCGCACAGGATCACATTCGGATTGCCTGCCGCGACGATGTATTCAGCAGCCAGCAGCCATTCGTCGATGGTCGAGGCCAGGCCGCGTTTGAGCATGACCGGACGGCGCAAGCTACTGGTACCGGCAGCACGCAGAAGGGGGAAGTTTTGCATGTTGCGGCTGCCAATTTGCAAGATATCGGCGTATTGCGCGACCGTCTCCACCATCTCAGGCTCCATCACTTCGGTAACGACCGGCAGCCCTGTCATCTCACGCGCTTCCGCTAACAAATGTAGTCCTTCGACACCAAGTCCCTGGAACTGGTAAGGAGAGGTGCGAGGTTTGAAGGCTCCGCCGCGCAATATGTGTGCTCCTGCCGCCTGAACGGCCCGGGCAATGGAGAAAAGCTGTTCTTTATTCTCAACCGCGCATGGCCCCGCCATGATGACCGGGTGCGCGCCGCCGACGGTTACGGATGTGCAGTTGTGTCCATCTCCCACAACAATGGTGGTGTTTTCAGCCTGGAAGGCCCGGTTCACCAGTTGGTACGGGGTCTTGATGGAAACCAGGCGTTCGACGGCCCTTTGCTGGCTAATCAGGGCCTGTGCCTGCACGTCGATCTTGCCGCTATCTAGCGCGATCACCTCGCGCGTTCCAACCTGCGTGGTCGTGATGGGGGACAGACTATCGGTGATACGACATAAGAGCGTAATGAGTTGCGCTCGTTCATCGTTGGTGGCCTGGTTGCGAATGGTGATGATCATAATACTAGATCCTTTCTACTCTTCTGAATTTGGGAAATTGGCTCTCCTGAATTTGGGAAACAAAAAAGCAGAGGTTTTTTTCCTCTGCTGCTCCAGCACGCTGGTGGTTAGTTTTCGCTCAGCCCAAAAGGCCCACCATCATGCTGGAGGGCTAAACCAATAATAAAAGCTATATTGTTGGGCAATTTGCTTGCTGAGCATAAACTCCGTCCCTTCCGTTAGTAACGTAAGGATAGAACTGCATCTTCGACTCTACTATAAATTATACGCAACGAACCAAAATCTGTCAAGGGGTAGGGATGGGCGCAAAGCGGGCAGGGCCAGCGGTAGCTCCCCGATTCATCGTGGGAGTTGCCCCTACCTATCGTTTTTTCTCGCGGCGCTGGCTGGCTTTGTATTCCTGATAGAGCTTGTCACCTGATGTTACCACTGATGGGGCCTGTTCCCTGGCCTTCGTCCTGGGTTTGACTGCAGGAGTCGGGGCGGGTGTGCCACTCATTCCGGTAAGACTGCGGGGAATGAGGTCCAGCTTGGCCAGGATAACAAGAACGATCACGAGTGTTGCCAGGAAGAGCAACGTCGATACCTTAATAGGAATTGATGCGCCGAAAAGGTTGAGCGTCGTTAATAGGCGCTCCAGGCCCGCATTGGTCAGGAATGCCTGTTCCAGGCCGCCGATGTAGCTCGCGCCGATCAGGTAGATAGCCATACCAAGAATATAGCGTGTTTTGAATGGGCTGGTTGGTCGTGCTGGTGTCTTGCTGGCGCTGGTTGTCGCGCGCGTTGTTTTCGTCTCGGTCTTTTTTGCGCTTGCAGCCTTTTCAGGTGGTGTGATTTTCCCACGAGTCGCACGCGCCAGGCGAGCCTGCGCGACATCCACCTCTTTCGCTTTATTCTCCTGGTCATTCTTGCCAACGGTGGAGAAGAAGCCAGGCAGGCGGCGCGACATAGGCGCGGCTACAGGCTCTGCGGCGGCACTGGTTTCAGGTATGTCAACGGCAAGTTTTTCAGTATCAGGTGCTAAAGTAGCAGTGTCGGCTCCCTCGGTCTGCTCTGTTACCAATCTAGGACGGTTGCGCTGATTGCGCGCTCTGACTTTTTTACTGGTGCCGGATTGTTCCAGACTCATGATTTACCTCATTTGCATCTTGCTTTGATAACATTTCTATCCGATCAACCACGATCTTGTCAAGAGGGGCGCTCCCTAGAGAAAAGCAAGTGCTCCTTCTACTATACCACGTCTGATGACACTTCGTCAGCCTGCATAGGAGAAGTTTCCATGTTTCTCAAACGTCGCTGCACGCTTTGACTCCTCGCGCCTTCGGCGCTCACAGGAAAAGGAAGGTGCTGGCTGTGGGTTGCGCCCGCAGCCAGCACCTTCCTCTCGAACGGCTCGCTTGCGAGCCGTTCTGTCTGAAAAGATCACTTTTGAGAAGCCCTGGAGAAGTTTCTTTCTCCTGAGTAGACCTCTTTCCCGATTTGCTAGAGTCTATCTCAGCTTTGAGGACTCTGGCAAACCGGGAGAGGCTCAATGCACTGATAGATACATTGTTACCAGAGGGGAACCGAGGACTGAAGTTCGTCGGTGTCTATATTGACCGCACCATTGCCTTGCAAACCATACTGCCAGATGAGCGTATGGCCGCCGCGGTCCTGACCATTACACAGCAGTCCGTCCGGTCTGAATGCGGGCTTGTGGGCTTCAGACGTTCGTCCGAGCGATGGCTCAGTGGGAAACAGAATGGACTTGGCGACGCCTGAATCCTTCCCCACGGCTGTGCAAAACGCGCTATTAAATCCGCTGCTACCGGGTAACGGATTCTCGTAGTACCCAACGGTATAGCCCGCTGCGGCAATGGTGTTATTCCAACCTTCAATATAGCCGGCATCCACAGCTTGCCCAACCTCGATATCTACTATCAGAACGGTCTTTTTGGGGATACCCAGCGCATGGGCTTTCGCAATGGCATCGTGTGCGCGTGCGACGCCCGTGTTGAAGCCGGTGTCCCCTCCAAAGTCCGAGAGAATCGGCAGGATGTGAATCCCTCTGCTATGAATGAACGAGGCTTCGGAAGCTGACATCGGAGAGAAAGATATTGCATCGAGGTAGCGACCAATAAACTGGGGTGTCCCGAAACTGTTCCCCACCTGATTGAGGAATGACGAGGTAACAAAGCTCGTGGTGTCCACTCCCCAGAGGATCTTCCCAGGAGGAGGTGGCGGCGGCGGACTGGCCATGCCGACCAGGCTACCCCAGGTTTGCACATCGGCAATACCACTCGCGGTGAGCTTATGGCTGCTCTGGTAGTGCTTTACGGCTGCTGCCGTGGCCGGTCCGAAGCTGCCATCCACACTCAGGGAGGCTCCGTGCGCGTTGAGCTGGCGCTGCACCGCTTTGACCGCAGAGCCGGTGCTGCCCTGTTTGGTGGTAACGATCAGGACCGGCCAGGTCTGTGGTCCCACCACTCCATCTGCACTCAGATGATGAGCGGATTGAAAAGCTTTGACGCTCGCTGTGGTTTGCGGTCCAAAGCTGCCATCGATAGAGAGAGAGGAGCCATGAGCCTGGAGCATCAATTGCACTGAGAAGACATCTTCGCCGCTATCGCCAGGACCGACCAGCGGCCAGGAAGGTTGCGGGGCCGCGTGAGTCTGGGTAGCGTACGAGAAAACGGTGAAACCGACTACAATAGTCAACGCGAGCATTGGGAGCAGCCCCCGCAAGAGCCAGTGAAATCCCTTTCTGCTGTTCATACATTTAACTCCTTTTAAATGCATTCCATGATAATTGGATGGTAGTAAGGTCTAAGACAAAGGTTTTGAGATAAGGTGCGCCCTTAACAGCGCCCTAGAGCGTGCCAGGTATTTGGGCCAACGACGCCGTCAACCGCCAGTCTCTTTTGCTTTTGGAAATCCTTGACCGCATTGGCTGTCAGCGTCCCAAATTGCCCATCTTTTGCCAGCAGCGGATGGAAATTAAAGGGCGAGTTGGGGAAGGCTTTTTTGGAATAGAGCGAGTCCAGTTCACTCTGCAACGAGACCACCAGCGAGCCGGTGCTGCCATTCTGAATCATGGCTGGACATAAAGAAGAGGGTTGGCATGCCCAGGGTGCCCAACCTTGACGATTGTATAACCTGCGTGCAGCTTGAGCATTATCGGTGGGGTTGAAGGGATTACCTTTACCGATACCAGCTTCAGCCCAGGTACCCTTAGCTATCTGGAAAAGCCCCATTGCAAAGGGAGGAGCCGGATTGAAGGCATTCGGATTCAGGCTCGATTCGCAGGTAGCTACACTGATGGCCTGGTTGCCGAGGGTGCCGGTGCCAAAGGCGTTATGAATTATATTGATGATCTGCGCTCTGGTGAAAGAGGCCGCCGCGGCATGCGCCCCTCCTCTGGCAGTGAAGGAGATCAACAGGGCGCCAACTAAGACGGCAACAACGAGCAACCCGCTCAGCAGGGGAAGAAACCAGCGCATCTTTTTAGGTTTGTCCACAGGTGATTGTGTTTGCAGCATAAACGTATTCCTTTATTTGGTGAGTTAAGAGGGTATTGCGACAAATGCGTTTCACAGTACCCTCTTACTCCGCTGTGTGGCAGCGTTGCGCGAACTTTTCGCGAGATCGGACAAAGATTTTGAGGATAGAATGTGCCCGCGCCTTTAGCAGTTGCCGAGCGCGTGCCAGGTCATTGGGCCAACGATGCCGTCAACTGTCAGTCCCTTTTTCTTCTGGAAATCCTTGACCGCATTGGCTGTCAGCGTCCCAAATTGCCCATCTTTTGCCAGCAGCGGATGGAAGTTAAAGGGCGAGTTGGGGAAAGCTTTCTTGGAATAGAGCGAGTCCAGCTCATTCTGCAATGAGGCTACCAGCGAGCCGGTGCTGCCATTCTGGATCGTGGCCGGGCACACCGGAGGAGGCGGAGGGAGCTTCCCACCAATATGCACGATGATCGTGGGATACCCTTCGGTATAAAAGTTGTGGAAACGCGCGTTGTTATGGAAATCGGCTACAGCATTGCTTCCCGCCTGCACGAGGAGGCCGGTATGTCCCTGGCCTTCAAAGTGAAAGGTCACGTCGCCAGGTGTTGCCCTGGAGGGAGCGTTGCCAATATTCACTCCAACTCCGTTCTCGGTCAAATACTGATACAGGCCAGGTCTGCCCTCGTCGTTAATGCCACTGGCATCGACTCCGACCCATAACAAGTCATAGGTCCTGCCATTTCTGGCACGATAGCTGCCATAAGCAGATTGGGAAGAATTGGGCGTCAAACCAGGCACCTTCCCTACCGCGGCCAGGGAACGCGCGACAAATTCCGCACATTGATAATCGGGCTGAGGAGACCCTGCCGCAACTCGGAAGGTACATGCGGCATTTCCGCAGTTCCAGTGCGAATCGGCAAAGGATACCGCAGCATTCGTTGCGCTAGCCGCATGTGCCCCTCCTCTGGCAGCGAAGGAGATCAAGAGGGCACCGACTAAGACGGCAACAACGAGCAACCCGCTCAGCAGGGGAAGAAACCAGCGCATCTTTTTAGGTTTGTCCGAGGTCGATTGTGTTTGAAACATAGACGTATTCCTTTACTTGTAGATAGAGAGTAGAAAGCGAACTCAATCGTCTCTTTCACAGAAAGCGCGTTGTCCATCATGGCAATCAGATGAGAGAAATGGAAAAGAAACCGGCCTGTTTCAGACGCCTATCAAACGAGAAAAAGCATCGTAACCATTTCTATATCAAGGTTGAGTTCGCTGATCGGATATACCGTTCGCATGGAAGAATACCGGAAAGAGGCTCTGGGAGGAACAACAACTGCTCGTCTTTGTGTCGGCTTCAAGTCGTCTTTACTTCGTCTTTTGTAATAGTGAGCATGTAATATGAAAAATCGAGGCTCTCAATCTCCAACATAGCACTCTGATAGGACAAAAAAGAGGCTGTGCAACACAGCCTCACGAGGGGAGAAGGAAGAGGGTGAGGTCTCGCTCCCGGATTAGTTGAGAGAGCTATTTCAAACATCGAGATTGGCAAAATACTCCAGTAGGAGGCGATGGATGAAACTGTATCCTCCCCCGACACGCTGTAGGAGAATGCAGATCGTTGCGTTATCAAGGAATCCCTGCGCCTGCCAGGGGAAGACATGGCCCTTGTGGAGTAACCAGCGCAGGGCAAAATGTTGCAGCACCGCCCAGCCGCCGCTGATCGCCCAGCCAACCAGGCCACCGCCGATGGCGAAGAGCCACGCAGAACTGAGCGCATAACCCAATCCCTGGCCCAGTCCCACAATCAGCCCTTTACTCAATCCCTCGTTGAGCAAGTAGCTCAGCCAGTCGCCCATAAATCCGAGGCCGCCGACGACTCCCGCGCTGAGAAGGCCGATGATGATGCTATTCATCAGCGAGCGACGCACGCCTTGATTAAGACTCTGGCGGTCCTGATCTTCGATGCGTTCCTGTGCGATACTTTGGAAGAGTCCCAGCGCCAGCCAGTAAGCCAATCCGATGCCTGCGCCAACGATCAGCCCCATCGTCAGCCCGTAAGTCAGACCGGTGATCGGTCCGGCGCTGATCCCGCTGGTGAGTCCATCGCTCAGCCCGTAGCTCAGCCGGAAGCCCAGGTCGGTGCTCACCGGGAGGCCCAGGCCGGTGGTGAGTCCGTAGCTCAGCCCGACGGCCAGCAGAAGGCTAAGCGCCAGTGCTCCACTGGCAACACAGTGTTCGAAAGAGCGCAGGCTGTGAAAAAAGCTGCTCCTGCTCCAGCGCAGCCGTTCGGTGAGGCCAATATTCCCGCGGTTCTTCTCAACGATCAAACTGATCAGAAAGATGACGCAGCCGTAGCTCAGCAGAAAGTTGAGTCCGGTACTCGGTCCATAGCTCGCTCCGTAGCTCAGGCCGGTGCTCAGCCCATAGGCAAGACCGAGTGCGGTCGCGCCAGATAACGCACGCCGCAGGTGAGGCGTCGAGAGCAAGTAGCGCAGGCGTGCCGCTGCCCTCGGGGTATGAGGAGGACGACGCTGAGAAGATAACAGTGGGAACAAAACCAGGAGCGACCAGCAAGCAAAACCGATGATACTGCCATAGATCAAGCTGTCCCGTACCCAATCGCCAGTGCCATATCCTGGCCCCAACTCAAATCCGAAACTGCCCGCGACCACAAGCCCTGTACACGCGCTGACCAGCAAGCTGCTCGGAATGCGCTCACGCGGCCTCGCCGGAGCCGTGGAAGGAGAACTGATACTGGCCGCCTGGCTGAAACAGTTTGCCAGGACGTATCCTAAGATCGCAGCTTGAATGCCGGTAGTAAGATCAATCACCGTTTGCAAAAATAAGCCAATGACGCAGCTTGCGACTATGCCGAGCAGAATGATGGGCAGGTGCATCGTCAGCCGGAAAGCCCGCTGTTGCAGGTTCTCCGGTAGCCAGTCAGCCTGCACATGCTCCAGGTAGAAGACGGTCTGGTAGTGTTTTTGCAGGTTGCGTGCCAGCCAGTTCAGCCACAAGCTGGTCTGCTGGAGCGAATAGCGCCCGACAACACCTTTCTGCTTGACCATATGGGCCACGTAATCGGTCCACATCTGCCTTTGCAGCGTGGAGAGATCGTGGGAGAGTGTAGGCACCGGAGTTCGCGAGTAGGCCAGGATCAAAATGCTTAACTGTAGAGGGGTGGCGGTCAGTTCTTGCAAGGCCAGATTGGTCCGAAGAGTCTGTCGTAAAGCATCCAGTGGGTGCCCGATCTGGTCAAGAGAAGCGTAGACCTGTTCAAGCGTGAGCGGCTGGATGAGCACGGCATGCTGGAGCGCCAATTTCTGCTGGCTGGCGGCGGTTTCATATTCTGTTCGTCGCGAACAAATGACGAGCGGGACGAGCAGGTGCTCGCGATGATAGGCATTGATGGCAGCAATACAGGCTGAGCGGGATGCCGCATCCATCTCATCCAGTCCATCGAGTAGCGGGAGAATCTGTTCGTTGCGTACCCACTGGGTGCTGAGTTTCTGGGATACATCATAGGTCAAGGCCAGTTGTTCGCTCATCCAATCTTCCAGGGCTGGCTTCTTTTCGGCCCAGGATGAGAGGCGCAGCACCACCGGCAAAGGGTGCTCCTCCTCTTGCTCTGCTTGTTGTATCAATAGCTGAGCAAGGTGCAGCAGCGTGGTGGATTTGCCCGCCCCGGGGTCTCCCAGGATGAGCAATTCGTGCCCGGACATCTCATAAACATCCAGGATCGAGGTTCCGAGAGGGAGTGTCTGAGCTTCCTCCTGCGATAAGCGCACCAGTCGGTTTGTGGCATTTTGTACCGCATTGGGTACTTTCGCTAAACCCAACTCGATCCGCACGATGTTCTGTAGCGAGTACTCCAGCAACTCATCATAAGAGCGGCGCAGGCGATCAAGCATCCGTGTCCGGTTCAGCAGCCGTAGAACAGCGGTGCGAGCCTGTTGACGGGATGGCGCACTTGCAGCCGGAAATTGGTCTATCTGCTGGTTGACAGCATCAATATGAGAGTCCGGTGGTTCTAGTGGCTGCGTGTCCACGACCAACTCTGCTGGCGACTTTGAGATAGGAGGGTTGCTATCTTCTAGCGCTCTTTCGCCGGAGGCAAGCAGATCGAGTTCGCGCAGATTTTTCTCGAAAAGGCTGCCGAGCTTCTGGCGAAAATATGGGGAAGGGTATGCGACTCTCCGTTCCCAGCGACTCACCGTTTTCGAGTCGGTGCCGATCTTCTCCGCGACATCTTTTTGAGACCACCCGCGTTCCTCGCGGGCCTGCTTGAGCAAGGTATTATATTGCATAGCCTGACTCCTATTACTACACTCTATCGAAGGGGTCTGTGTTGCTCCGTTCTCGATTTTACAAAACAAAACAGCGGCAAATGCGCACTTACTATAACACACATTTAAAAAATAAGTAGAGAAAAAGGCTATAAAGTACTAAACATGCCTGGAAACGACTCAAAGACGACTCAAAGACGACTCGAAGGCGAGCGTTTGTGGTTCTCGCAATGATGTCTATCCGGTATCCTTCACCCAGATGGCAAAACGTACACATGTAGTGCTTTTGCCCACAGACAATAAGCCTTATATAGTTGAAGGAGGAAAAACGATGAACCTGATGACAACAGTAACGGCAAGAGTGAAGACGATGAGGACGAAGACGAAGGTTTCCATTGTAACGCTGATGCTGATGGGATTGATGCTGGTCTCGGCTCTGACGCTGTGGCCACAATCGAGTCACGCGAGCGCGTATGGCATCCAGTATTTTAGTGGGTTCGCTGCCAACGTTGGTGGTCAGACGATCCGCATTCCGGCAGGGCAGCTCGCACACTGGATCAGCGGTAAAGGACTGTTCGTCAGTTGGGACGGAGCGAACTTCGGGTCGGCTGGGTGCATTGGCGACCCGTCAATGCGTTTTACTTATGGATACGGTTCAGTTCGCATCGATGGAAACGTTCACTGGGGCTGCAGTCACGTCGGACAGTGGAAATACACCATAAACCGGAATATGCCGCGGGGCTCAGCCTGCGCCGAGCTATGGGCTCATAACTGGCGGATACTGGTGGCAAGGCAATGTCACTTCGTATCATGAGGCAAATGGGCCCGGGTGTACATCTGATAATGACATGGCTCGTTCCATGATCACTTGAGAACCTCTCAAACCCTGATATCTTTTTGAAAAGCGAGGTCGCCAGAGCCAATTCTGGCGACCCCACTTTTTCCTGACTATCATGAAGCGCCTGCACGCCCATTGAGAGTTTTTCTCTGATAGATTACTCTTGTCACTAATGGCGCAAAACCTCCCTGAGGCGGCTTATCTGTCCTCAGTTGGACAAATGCTAAAGCAGAAAAGGGAAATATCTCCATGGCGGAAACACAAATATCTCCTGAGTCGGAGCAGCCATCGCACTTTCGGCGCTATGCCCCCCTCTGGCATAGTTTGATCGGGGTGAGCATTGCGATGCTCTCAGCTCTGTTCTTTTTTTCTCCGATCATGACGTTCCTCACCACGCCCATCGTTGCTGTGGGTTTCGATCCCTTACCCACGGAGTTGATCTCTGCGCTGTTTTTAATTAGCTGCGCCTCCCTGGTCAGCGCACTGGTGAGCCGACAACGCTTTAGCACTGCGATTGGCGCTGGCATCACGTATGGCTGTAGCTATGTGTTGCCGTTCCTTCGTCAGGAGCTGTCACCACACTATGATCCTGCCGGACATCTTGAAACGCTCAATGCGAGCGTACTGACGCATGCTATTGCCGTTCTTCTTGCCAGCGGCCTGCTCTGTGCCTTTTTGGGGGCAGCCATAGGGAGCGCCCTGGGTGAAATGTTGCTTGATCCCATCTGGCAACTGGCGCAACTGATCTGGCGCACCCGTTTCATCTCCAGGCTGGCCAGGGAACAATCAACTGCTGGCGAAAAGGCGCAGCCACGTAGCGCGTGGAAGCTTTTCTCTGCCTGGACCGGTTTTTTCATGCTGCTGGGAATCATTCTATTAAGCAATGGCATTGGCAATCTATTGTTTTATTCGCCCGATGTGGGGATATACAGTTCCCCGTCCGTTGGCACGCATGGCACGTTGATCGCTGATAGCATGATCAGCCCGGCGTTACATGGGCAACGCCGCTCGTTTCTGGTGTACCTTCCTCCATCTTATCTGGATACGACGACGCCGGAGCGACGGTATCCCACCCTTTACCTGCTTCATGGCTCCCCAGGAAGCGAGTACGACTGGATCAGCGGTGGCAAAGCGGTACAGTCTGCTGATGCTCTTATCGGACAGGGAAAGATACCTGAACTGATTATGATTTTTCCCGATGGGAATGGACAAAGTGGAGAAACCAGCGAGTGGGGGAACAGCTTCGATCAGCAGCAGCTCATGGAAAACTTCGTGGCTCTGGATCTGGTGCATTTTATCGATCAGAAATACCGCACAATTCCTACCCCCGGCTACCGGGCGATTGGTGGCTTCTCCATGGGGGGATTCGGTGCGATGAATATCGCTGTTCATCATCCCGATATCTTTGGCTCCGTCATCTCGCTGGCAGGATACTATCTGGCCGAAGGGAGCGTCTGGGGGCAGAATATGGCCTATATGCAAGCCAATAGTCCAGCTCTGGTCTTACCTACCAATCCAAAAGCCTGGAAATTGCATATCTTCCTGGGAGCGGGGACAAAAGATCAGCCTTACTACACCGGCACCCAACAATTTATCCTGGAACTGAAGGCGCTGCATATAGATTATACCTTTGACCTGGAAAATGGATATCATACCTGGAGTGTCTGGGAAATTCAGTTGTATCATGGTTTGCTCTGGCTACAGTGGAGATAAATAGAATCTTTTCCTTTCCATTCCTTTGAAGCCTGACGCATTTAAAAAATAAGTGGAGAAAAAGGTTATTAAAGTACTAAAGATGCTCAAAGACGACTCAAAGACGACTCAAAGACGAGCGTTTGTGGTTCTCGCAATGACCTCGATGCGGTATTCTTTGCACAGAAAGGCAAAACGTACACGCGTGGTACTTTTGCCTAAGTAGGTAGACAAAAGAAACTGGAAGCGGGGTCCAGGAGCAGCCGCCCCTGGTGGGGCACGGGGTATCCCCGATTTTTCTCCTTTTTAATGGAGACCTACTCAGTAGAAACAGTAGTCAGGCTGAAAAGGATGGTCATAGACACTATGTTTGACAGCGATTTTTTGCCACGCCAGAGAAGGCAACTGCCACTTGCCTTTCGCCTTTCATTCATTCTGATGCTGGCTGCGGTGCTCCCACTGCTCCTTATCGTGGGCATCAGCGAATATACCGCCCGTCCAGTTTTGATCAACCAGGCCAACCAGACTATGGAAACCGACGCTCAAACACGTATTCAATTGATTGATATTTATCTCAACGAACGCTTGCTCGATGTTGAGACCCTCAGCCAGGTACCCGGCCTGGCACAGTGGCTAACGGAATCACCAGAGCTCAGATCAGTCGATATCGCCGGCCCGGCATCCCTGCAAGCTGGAGTGGCCCGTGATAAGAACTATATGACCTGGAGTCTCTTTAACTCCGGTGGTCATCTGATGCTTTCTTATCCCCAGCAACTCCCTACGGCACAAGAAACAGCCTCACTGCCGCAGTGGTTTCAGACTATGAAGGCGAGTCACACGGGCCAGGCCGTGGTCTCGCCTGTCTATTACGATACGAGCATACACAAAGCTTTTATGGAGATGTATGCGCCGATTTATCAAGGCGGGCAACCCAACGGTCCTTTCGTGGGGTTTTTGCGCGTGAAACTTAACCTGGACTACTTTTGGAGTATCGTGCGCAGTGACAGGGGCATCGCCAACAGCGGCAGTTCGTTTATCCTGGACCAGAACGGGGTGCGTATCGCCGATACGTACAATCAGAACCTCTTCACTGCTGTTGCGCCGCTCTCTTCACAGCTTCAGCAGCAGATCGTAACGCAGAACTGGTACGGAACAAAGCAAGGTCCAACCGTGCAAACCAACACGTCGCTAGCAGAGGTTCTGAAAAGTTCGAGCTTACCAAACCATTTCACCCTGACACCTTACGGTCAGACACAGACGTATCAGGCAGCACTTTACAAAGCGACCACGATTCCCTGGACCTACGTTGTGATCAGTCCCAGCAGCGTTGTTACGCAGGTGGCCGATCAGCAACTCTCGACTACTCTAGCTGGAGCCCTTGCCCTCCTGGTGCTTGCGGCGCTCCTCGGCTTGCTGGTATCAAATCGGATCAGCCGACCAATCATGCGTTCGGTCGATCAACTGCGCGAGAGCAGCGAAGCGCTAAACATTCTGGCGAAAATGCAGCAGAGCGCCTCCAAAGAGCAGGCCTGGATCATTGATTCGCTCCAGATCGGGCTGCGTTCAGTACAGTATTACACAGATGCCACGCGCATCGCCGCCCATAGGCTCGGCGAGGTCGGCACCAGACTGAAGCGCAACGGGCACCAGCCGAATAGTGAGACCATCAGCCAGAGCTTGCACGAGGTCATTAATGCCGCCCAATATATCGAAGAAGCTACCCATTACCAGACCGATGGTAGCCAGAAGCTGATCACCGCTATTAACGTTACTTCTCAGGTGAACGAACAGTTAGCCAATGGCTCAATTTCCGCGACGGAAGCTGCCACGCAGTTGAAACAGGTTGTCAGAGACCTGCGCAATGTGGTTGGTCAGTAAGAGTAAGGCTTGCTTGATAAGCAATGACGGTCTGATAGAACAAACATGGGCAACAGTATTGATGAAGCTTGGCCTGCCATACAGCAATTGGAGACAGTGACGGTTTTAATCCTGTCTCATCTGGCTTCTTTGTTGATCAAATCCGTGTGGATAGCGCCTGCGTAATTTTTCGACGTTCGCTTGCATCACATCGTCGAGCGTAAGTCCGACGGTATCACACAGCAGAACGGTATACCAGAGTAAATCTCCCACCTCTTTGCAGAGGGCAGAAACATCCAGTTCATGAGCATGGTAAAGCACTTTTTTGATCATATCAACCACTTCCCCAGCTTCTCCAGCAATCCCCAGTGCCGTTAACGTGAGCAGTTCTTTGGGATCTTCTATACTACAGGTACGATGTACTTCCTGTGTATATTCATCAAGGTCCATACATTCCCTTTCAACAGTAAAAAATCAATGACAAGCGCATAGCTCGCTCATCTTTTTCGAAGCTCTACTATAGCTGTGGTTAAAAGCTGAGTCAAGAACATAGTACTTCTTCCAACTCCCCTATTACAAAACTTAGCTATGCAGACAATGCCAACCAGCTCTAGCGGTAGGGCGCTTGAAGAAAGTCAGCACATTTCTCTCCTATCATCATGCAGGTAATGCATGGGTTCACGCTGATCATGGTAGGAAAGATCGAGGCATCTGCAACCCTCAGATGGTGAGCGCCTTTGACACGCAATTGGGGGTCAACGACGGTCATCGGATGGTCTCTTGCGCCCATACGACAGGTGCCTGCCGGATGATAGACCGTGTTGGCAGTGCGTCGGGCGCACTCAGAAAGCTCATGCTCATCCTGTATGTGGCTGCCAGGAGCAAGTTCTCTTTTGATCCATTGCTGGAGTGCGGGCTGTGCCGCAATATGTCGTGCTAACTTCATCCCTTCCAGCAGAATAGTTTCATCATAGTTCGTATTTCCTTCGTCGGTTGGTCCTGCTTCGATGAGACAGACAGTGTTGACCGGATTCTTCGCCAGACGAGCAGCAACAACGGAGCCGGCTGTTCCTCCTCCCACGATAATATAATCATATTGCGGCCTTACTTCCACAGGAGAAACCTCAATCCTCTCAGTTTTTAAGGAGATCACTTTCCCTATTTGCTAGAGTATATCTCAGCTTTGAGGACCCTATCAAATCGGGAGAGGCTCAGACCATGCCTCCACCGATCTGCCCAAGACCGTGAAGCGTTGGAGTTCCTGCGATGACGCTCAGATTCAATGGCGAGAGAACCTAGCGCGTGGATGCATTCTCGGGCTGTAATGCCGCAACAAAAGCCATCACATCCGCGAAGCGATCAGCGGGCTTTTTCGCCATCGCCCGCAGCAGGGCCAGCTCTATATGCTCTGGTATGCTGGGATTAAGCTGGCGCGGCGCAATCGGTTTTTGCGTCGTGTGCTTATATTGTAGCGCCATGAGGTCGCTATCGTCGAAGGGGCGCTTGCCTGTGAGGAGGCGGTAGGCAATGCATCCCAACGCATACTGATCGCTTTGCCTGCTCACAATTCCCCCGAATTGCTCCGGGGCCATATAGGGAGGGCTTCCCCATGTGTTTACCTTTTTGCTGTCACCCGTGTCGAGAATGACGGCGATGTCGAAGTCGGAGAGCAGCGCCTCATTGTTGTCGTTGAAGAGGATATTGCCGGGCTTGAGATCACGGTGAACGATATTGTGCTGGTGGATGTGCGCGAGCGCCTGGCCTATCTGAGAAAGGATCGTCACCGCACCCTCTACAAGTAGCGGTTGCCCAGATTGGATACGATCATGCAGCGAGCCAAGAGGAGCATAGGCAGTGATAAGGTACGGCGGCTCCTCACTCAAGTTGACCTCAATGATGGGCAAGATGTAGGGATGATGCAGATGGTCGAAGGACTGTCCTTGTAGAAAAAACAGGTTCTGACGCTGCTTCGCATTGAGATGGCTGTAGAAGAGCTTGACGGCGGCTGGTTGATAGGAGACGGTATGAAGGGCGAGGTAGACGCGCCCCAATCCTCCCTGACCAATATCCCGCAGAATGCGATAGCTGCCAAAAATCTTGCCAATGTTGTTGAGGTCTTCCTGTGAAATGGGGGCGGGGCTCCCTGTCCAGACGGTGCCGAACTGACCGGTGAGGGAGGGGGCAGGGGCTTCCTCGCCATCAACGAGGTAAGACGATGGGCGTTTATCACCGGCTCTCAGCACGGTACGATCATCATCAGCGGCAACCTGCGTAGGAACCTCCGGCGCTCCCCAGGGATTGGCGGGTGGTGGCGGACTTCCCCACCCGCTGAGAGATGGTGACGTGCCCCAGGGATTGACAGGTGCTTGTTTTGCCCACGGATCAGGCGGTGGTGGCGCGCTCCAGGGGTCGTTTGTCTGCCCCCAGGATGGCTGAGCGGGAGCGGCGGGCAAGCGATTGCCACAGTTCAAGCAAAAATTATCGCCGGGCCGCGTGGCGTCACCACAATAAGGACATCTGTCATCTCTCAGAAATGGTTGTGGGCTCGGACTGCCCCAACCATCGGCGGCAGGCGGCCATCCCCAGCCGTCTGGAGATGCTGCCCTGGGAGCGGGAGCAGGGCCTCTGGTGTACCAATTTCCTGAGGGGATATCTGCCTCTGCACTCACAGGCCCTGAGAAGGCATCTGAAGGATCGTCTGGCTCGCTGGGAGAAGAAAGCAAGCTCCGACCACAGTTCAGACAATACTTATCGCCTGACCGGACTACGGCACTGCAATAGCGACACTGCGTGAGAACTGGCGGAGGGAGTAAGGAACTATTACACTTTGCGCAATATGTATAGCCTGGCAGAGCAGTAACGCCGCAGTTGGAACAGTAGAACACCTGTGGAGCTTGCGGCCAGGATGCAGGCGGCAGTGGTCCACTGGGCGGATAGCGGGTAAGAATATAGCCACAATAGGGACAGCACGCATCGCTAAACCTGAGGCCCTCGCCGCAGACGGGACAGAGGTAGAGCTTGATAGTGGCGTGAGGGTCGTAGCGATATGGCCCGTTTGGGTAATATGCGGGCGCAGTTTGTTGTCCCCAGGCAGGCGCTGACAATGGTACCGTTGGTTGTAGTGGCCTCTCAGGAAGCAGACGGTTCCCGCAGCCAGCGCATACCTCATCCTCTGGTGTGGTTGCCGCATTACAGAAGGCGCAACGATCCATGCCCTTCGTACGTATATCCGT
>Ga0070741_10004646_pt1 | contig 31775 bp, 40 predicted proteins | sample Coa_R1_4_FD_66440 | JGI IMG/M metagenome (GOLD analysis project Ga0070741, IMG submission 66440) | Surface soil microbial communities from Centralia Pennsylvania, which are recovering from an underground coalmine fire - Coalmine... | ecosystem: Environmental > Terrestrial > Soil > Unclassified ... | reverse complement strand
TAGAAGTGGTTTCATAACTGGTTAAGGGTGATGAGCAAACAAGTGAGATGAAAGAATGCCAAATAGATTGTCAACGAACGTTCCCAACGGACGACCAAGCGTCGATAATTACCAAACCAGGAAAAGGTGCGTTCGACTTTCCAGCGTTTGCGATAGCGGCGCAAGGGTCGGCCATCTTGCGTGGGCGGCTTTTTGCGGTTGATCTTATGAGGCACAATCAATTCAATGCCACGGTGCTTCAGGCGCAAACGCAACGGGTCACTGTCGTAGGCTTTGTCGGCGATCAGGCGTTGGGGCTTCTGGCGTGGACGCCCCCGCCCGGCACGCGGCACCGCAATCTGAGCCAGGGTGGGTTCCAGCAACTTCACTTCCGCCGGGGAGGCTGCGTCCAAGTGGATTCCCAAAGGAACACCTTGACCGTCGACCACCACCATCCACTTTGTGCCTTTCCCCCGCTTGGTTTTGCCAACGCCAAGCCCCCTTTTTTGGCCGGGGCGAAACTGCCATCGGCAAAGGCTTCGCTCCAGTCCAACTGTCCACGTTGGTCTAGTGTGGCCAAGAACGTGCGCCAGATGTCCAACCACACGCCTTCCTCTTCCCACTTCTGCAAGCGTCGCCAGCAAGTCGAAGGGCTGGAATACTACTCGGGCAGGTCTTGCCAGCGCGCGCCCGTGCGCAGCACCCAGAGAATGCCTTCTAGCACCGCTCGGTTGGGAGCCTAGGGTCGCCCACCTTTCTTCGACCTGGGTAGAACTGGCAACAAAGGTTCGATTAATTTCCATTGTTTGTCGGTCAGAAGTGGCTTACTTCGTCGTTGGCTCATGATTGCTCCTCCGAGTTGGTTAAGCCACAGATTGCCTTTTTGCGCAACCCCTTCCATTAGGTTATGAAACTGCTTCTAGAGGATCATTCTCATGACAACTCCGATCAACACTCAAAAAACATCCTGGATGAACGGCGGAAATTTGCTCGACAATAAGTTGATTGATAATTTTCTGCGCAGCCGCTGGTATCCTGGAATCATTTATGCCCGATCTGGAGAACTGAATCTTGACTCAAGTTGTTTTTGAAACCCAATCGACCAAATATAAAACAGCCTGCTGGGGCATTCTCAAGAACCCTGCAAATTATCCCAGCGCTGCCTATCATGGTGAACGAATCTTTTTCTGCGCACGCGCCTGTTTGCGAGTCTTTGAGCAGAACCCTGATTCGTTCATGGCGGGCGCAGTGAAACATCCGCTTGAGGAAGATGACGGCTGATTCGATAGTTTTTAGTTCCATACTTACCGTTCTTCAGGCTCTGGAAACCCAGAGCCTGAAGTCTTATATAAGCAAAAATGCCTACATCGGAACGCGATAAACAGCGCTTAGGTATTTCTGATCAGAGTCATACAATGAAATCGAGCTTGAGGTTCAAGGAGTCGCCATGTGGAGACAATTCGCAAGTCACTTCGATGATATGGCGCTTGCACTCACCATCTGGATAAGCACTCTGCCCTTGGTGGGTCTGGTCGTCGTTCCTTTTTTTGGTCTGAAGGTCGGTCTGCTCGCTGCCGCGGCGTTGTTCATCGCCGTGATGATTATCTGCTGGGGCATTTGCTCCTGGAAAATCCTCAAATCGTGAGGTTTCACAAAATACATGTTCACAATTTCCATTGACCCAATCATCTTCAATATCGGTCACTTCGCCGTGCGCTGGTACAGTTTGATTTTGTTAATTGCCATTGCGATTGGCGTCTGGTTGACCGCGCGCGAGGCGGAGCGCAAAGGCTTCAAGAAAGACGACATTTACGATGCTGCCATCTGGATAATCATCGGCGGGTTGATCGGGGCGCGCTTGTTCCATGTGCTCGATCACTGGTCGCACGAGTATGCGGCGAACCCGATTCGCGCGCTATACATCTGGGAGGGCGGGTTGGCGATCTGGGGCGCGCTGATCGGCGGGCTGCTAGCGGGCGCGCTGATTGCCTGGCGGCGCGGCTGGCGCTTTCCCAAATTGCTGGATGCCGCGGCTCCCGGTCTGGTCCTGGCGCAGGCGATTGGGCGCATCGCGTGTGTGATCACAGGCGACGCGATGGGCAAGCCGACGAACGGTCCCTTCGGATTTGCATACGCCAGCCCGAACGCGATGGTGCCGGAATTGGGCGTGTACTATACGCCGATGCCTGTCTATGAACTGGTGATCAACCTGGGGATCTTCGCGGTACTCTGGCAATTGCGCAAACGCAACTGGCAGGACGGGAGACTGTTCCTGGTTTATCTGACTCTCTACAGCCTCGAGCGCTTCTTCCTGGCATTCACAAGTTCGTATCGCATCATTGCCTTTGGGTTGACGCAATCGCAGATCGTGGCTGTGTTTGGGTTTGCCGTCGGTCTGGCGCTGTTGGCATGGATGCCGCCCAGGCTGGGCGTGAATCCGCGCAAGGCGTAATAAAAGTCTGTTTTGGTGGAGCAGGTTGGAGGTTCATACTGAGGCGAGCGAAGGATCGAGTATGAGCGTAAAGGCAATGACCAATCTGGTCACTTATCGCGGAGGCGTCGGTCAGTTGAGCTTCATCCTGCATCGTGTAACAGGGCTGGGCATCCTGCTGTTTCTCGTCATTCATGTAGTGGATACTTCCACAGTGTTCTTCTTCCCATCCTTATATGCGGATGCCATCGCAATTTATCGAAGCGTACCGTTCATGATTGGCGAGATTTTTCTGGTCTTCAGCGTGATCTATCACGGCGTCAACGGAGCGAGGATTGCCATCTTTGACCTGTTTCTGGTGAATAAGTGGGAAGGCAGGACGCCGCACAACTCGGTCTTATGGACGCTGGTGATCTCGATCCTGTTGTGGCTTCCCGCGGCGTTCATCATGAGCCGCAACGTTTTTGAAAAACTGGGATTGTGAACATCGCGCGCGTGGTCAAGATGCCCAGAAGCCATGAGATGACCGCCTGGAGGTGGATGCGTTACAGCGGGCTGTTGCTCATCCCGCTTGCTTGGGGACATGTCCTGATCCAGGATGTGCTGGTGGGCGTGGATCGCATTGACCTCAATTATGTCGCGATGCGCTGGGCTTTTTGGGGCTGGCGCATATACGACCTTTTTCTGCTGGTGTTTGCGCTGGCGCACGGCATCAATGGCTTGCGGCAGGTCGTTCTGGATTTTGTCTCAAAGAAACTTATCCGTTTGATAAACCAGGCATCGTTTATGTATTGGCTCGTCATGGTGCTGATTGGTATCGCCGCTCTGGTGGGCGGCGTTCGAAAACCCTGAGAGAAACTTCAATAAGGAGAAAAAATGGACGAAAATTGTTACGTTGAACCGATCGTCAAAACCGCTTCACCGGATCAGATTCAAAAATCCGATGTTGCAACCCTGGCTGTTTGGGGCATGGGTTGTGAGAACTGCGCAATGCGCGTCCGCAACAGCCTGCTTGCGCTGGAAGGCGTATATGGCGTGGATGTGTTCTTGAATATGGCGGTGGCTGAGGTCCGCTACGACAGCAGGAAAATTTCACCCGATGAGTTGGTGACTGCCGTATCCGCCGCAGGGAACGATGGCCGCCACAAATATCGTGCGGAGCTGATGGCGGCAGAGTAATTCAGCGAATTTGCGACCAGTGGGCTGTGAATGAACTGGGCGTGAATGTCATCGTCCAGCCAGAAAGTTCCAATTATGTAACCTTCACATCCGACAGGGCAGGCTCCTATACATTTTATTGTGCACTACATGCATACTCAACAGCAATAGCAAATAACGCAATCGCACCTTCTCCACCTGTGGGGCTGTCCTCAAAAGACAGCCCTATTTTAATTCCACGAGAGGGCGCGCCCGCCATGCCATAAGCGAAAATGCCTATCTCTGAACGGGGGATTTAGCGCTATGGTTTTGACGCCCGCACGTCTATACTGGAAACAATAGGAAGCACAAAATGAGCGCGATACTGCCTTTGTTGGTTCTCGATCAAACCTGCGAGCAGGTTCTGGTATGGATCCATGGAAAGCTAACCGATGCCGGTTTCCGTCCCGTAAAAACTTTCGATTTGCACGTGGCCCGTCTGGCGCACCCCGACAGTCCCTGCCCTCATCATGGAACCGATGATTGCAATTGCCAAATGATGATCCTGCTTGTTTATGGAAATCACGGCAATCCAGCCACATTGGTTATTTATGGACAGGAAGGAAGAGCCTGGCTCTCCCTGGCAATCCCGGTCAATGAACATAGCAATCAACACCTGGAGGTGGCCCTCCGGCGAATCCTTATGCCTCACCGCGCTGACGTACCCACACCCACATCCATCGAGGTGCCGCATGAAGCCCATACAACAGTCTGAGATCATCCGTCGTTTGCGTTGTTCAGCAGGGCATTTGAATGCGGTCATCGAAATGGCGGAAGCAGGTCAGCCCTGTGAGCAGGTGCTCCATCAGCTTGGCGCGGTTGAAGCGGCCATTCACGCAGCTGCATCAAAGTTGATTATTTGTCAGGTCCAAACCATTCAATCCATCATCCTGGGCAGTTCGTCGCCCGAACAACGGCTTGCTGAATTGAAGCGGCTCCAATCCTTGTACACGACTTTTCTCCGATATCCTAACCATCAAATTGAGGTCTCTCATGGCTAAAATCGTTTCTGAAATAACTTTGCCCATCAACGGAATGACCTGCGCCTCCTGCGTCTCGCACGTGGAAGGCGCACTCAAGAATCTGCCCGGCGTCTCGAACGTGACCGTCAACCTGGCAACCAATAAAGCCAATCTCTCCTATGACCCGCAGCGCGTCAAACTGGACGATATGCGGCGCGCCGTTGAAGATGTCGGCTATGCCATCCCAACCGCCGAACTGACCCTCGACGTGCGCGGGATGACGTGCGCCTCGTGTGTGGATCATGTGGAGGGCGCGCTCAAGGAACTGCGCGGCGTCCAGGAGGCGGTTGTCAATCTTGGGCTGAACACCGCGCGCGTAGTTTATGTCCCCGGTGTAGTCTCCACCTCTGCGATGAAACGTGCCGTGCGCGAGGTCGGTTATGAGGCGCAGGAACGAAGCGAAGGCGCGGACGCTCTTGACCGCGAACGCCAGGCGCGTGAAGATGAAATAAAAATTCAGGGCCGCAACCTGATGATCGCTGGAATTATTGGGCTGGTCGTCATGATCGGCACGTTCTACGAGATGCTTGGTCCGCTCAAGGCTTTCATCCCAGAATGGCTCTCTTACAAATGGGTGCTCGGTCTGCTGACCACGCCGGTGGTCTTTGGTCCCGGGCGACAGTTCTTCACCAACTCGTGGCGCGGACTCAAACACGGCGTCACGGATATGAACTTGCTTTACGCCACCGGCATCGGCGCAGCCTACGGGATCGCGGTCATCAATACCCTCTTCCCGAAAGCTGGCTTTGGCGGCGAAGGCGCGACCTTCTTCGAGAGCGCGGCCTTGCTGACTGGTTTCATCATCCTCGGGCGCTGGCTCGAAGCGTTGACGCGGGGGCGAACGTCAGAGGCGATTCGCAAATTGATGAAGCTCCAGCCCAAAGTCGCGCGCGTGATGCGAAATGATCGGGAGGAGGAAATTCCCGCAGACGAGGTCGAACTTGGAGATGTGATCCTGGTCCGTCCCGGTGAATCCATCGCGGTGGATGGCGAGGTGACCGAAGGATATTCGGCCGTGGATGAGTCCATGTTGACCGGCGAAAGCCTGCCTGTTGAAAAGAAAGCGGGTGACGCGGTCATCGGCGGGACGATCAACAAGACCGGTGCGTTCAAGTTTAAGGCGACGCGCGTCGGCAAGGAGACCGCGCTGGCGCAGATCATCAAACTGGTGGAGGACGCGCAAGCCAGCAAAGCGCCCATCCAAAAACTGGCTGACTGGGTCGCAGGGCACTTTATTTTGGGTGTGCATCTACTGGCGGTGGTTGTGTTCCTGTTCTGGTTCTTCTTTGGCTACCAGTTGTTCTTCGACCCGAATTCGAGTTTCATTCTTTCGCCTTACAAATTAGGCGAGATTGGCGTATTTGGGTTCTCGTTACTGCTAAGCGTCACAGTGTTGGTCATTTCATGCCCATGCGCGGTGGGACTGGCGACTCCATCCGCCATGATGGCAGGGACCGGGAAGGGCGCGGAATTTGGCGTGCTATTCAAAGGCGCGGAAGCCATCGAAAACACCAGCAAATTGCAGACCATCGTGTTCGACAAGACTGGCACGCTGACCAAAGGTGAGCCATCCGTGACGGATGTAGTAGTAAGTGAACAGTCATTGGTAAAAGATGATCAGTTGTTGAGGTTTGCGGCAATCGCCGAGAAAAATTCCGAGCATCCATTGGGTGAGGCAATCGTACATGGCGCGGAGAGTCGCGGTTTGCAAGTCGTCGAACCAGATACGTTCAACTCCATTCCGGGTCATGGCGTGGAAGCAAAAGTTAAAAAGACTGAAATTTTGCTTGGCAACCGCAAGTTGATGAAAGAACGCAGCGTGGATTTCTCGGCAATGTTGACACGAGCCGAGGCATTGGAAGTCGATGGCAAGACCGTTATGTTTGTGGCAGTTGATGCCAAACCAGCCGGCCTGATCGCTGTTGCCGACACGCTCAAGGAATATTCAGCCGAAGCGATAAAACATTTGCATAAACTCGGCCTCGAAGTGGTCATGATCACCGGCGATAACCGACGCACAGCGGATGCCATTGCAAGAAAAGCTGGAATTGACCGTGTGCTGGCTGAGGTCCTGCCGCAGGACAAGGTTGAAGAAGTGAAGAAGCTTCAGGCGCAAGGCAAAAAGGTCGCGATGGTTGGTGATGGTGTAAACGACGCTCCCGCGCTGGCGCAAGCCGAAGTTGGCATGGCAATTGGCTCTGGTACGGATGTAGCCAAGGAGACTGGTGACGTTATCCTGATCAAGGATGATATCCGTGATGTGGTCGTAGCGCTGGAAGTGGCCAAGGCTACCATGCGCAAAGTCAAGCAGAATCTGTTCTGGGCGTTCTTCTATAACACGCTGGGAATTCCTCTGGGTGCAGGCTTGTTCTACGCCTTTGCCTCGGTTGTGATTAGCCCCGAACTGGCTGGCTTGATGATGGCTGTCAGCTCCATTTCCGTGACGCTCAATACACTGTTGTTGAAAAACTTCAAACCGTCTGTCGGACGCGGACACAAATCAAAACAGGGTAGTGGCAATACACAATTGCGCTCTGCCACTGCTTCGGTTGGCGACGATTAGCCACTATCTGTACCATCCCACAGATTGCCTGCATACAAGTAATCTGTGGGATGGTCTTCTCAATATCAGGTAATAAAAAAGGAAATCAAACATGGAACATGAACAAGTCGAAAAGGAAGTAGCACGAAGGAGCGCCCTGATTTATCTGCCGATTTCAATTGGCTCGGCATTGCTTTTTCTTCTGGCAACTGCATTTAGCGGCGACTATCCACTCATGACACGCGTCGGCGGGATGGTTTGGATTGGATTGCTGACGTTGATTGTCTCGATGCCAATCGTTATTTCACGGATGAAGAAACAACTCCAGGGAAAGTCCTCATGATTGCTAGCACGCTTATCACAATTCGTGAAGGCTTGGAAGCCTTCCTGATCGTTGGTATCCTGCTTGGCTACCTGACCAAGATCAAGCGAACCCAATTCAAGACCCATATTTGGATCGGCACGGCGGTAGCGTTGTTCGTCAGTATTCTGCTGGCGTTTCTCTTTCAGTATATGGCCTTTCAGTTCGAGGGAACATCCGCTGAAATTTTTGAAGCGGTTGTAGCCTTGCTGGCAGTCGGCGTATTGACCTGGATGGTCCTGTGGATGCAGCGCCAAAGCCGCGGCATCCAGGGCGAACTCGAACAAAAAGCCGATGAAGCAATCTCCAGCGGCCAGGCCTTTGCGCTGGGCAGCCTGGCATTTGTTTCTGTATTGCGCGAAGGTGTGGAGACATCGCTGTTTCTGAGCGCATTGCTGGTCACCTCGCGGGATATGCAATTGTTTCCCGGCGCCGTCCTCGGACTGGTAATAGCCGCTGGTATCACGTACCTTCTCTTCCGTTCCGTCATCCGCCTGAACCTGCGAAACTTTTTTATCGTCACCGGATTTTTTCTGATCCTGATTGCAGCGGGTCTCATTGGGCATAGTGTGATGGCCCTGCAAGATCTTGGATGGCTGCCGATTGGTACGACCATTGTCTGGAACTTACAAGCGTTCATTTCAAACGAGGGCCTGGCGGGACGATTATTGCATGCCTTCGTTGGATACGAGGCCGCGCCGACCCTTCTCATGGTCTTGGCTTATACACTCTATGTGGTTCTCTTCGGCGGGCAATTCTATAATGCCACTCGTCAAGATGTCTCGCGGCCTGTGGCGCGATATGTAAAGCAGTGACTTTAAAATGACCTTGGGCTTTTCCCGTCGTGACTTTCTGAAAGCGTCAGGCGCAGGTCTGCTGGGATTGTTTCTGGCAGACCTGCGCCTTGAGCGTGTCTTTGCAGCGGGAACTCCGAAGCAGGGGCGCGTTACACTGAGCGGCGTCGAACTCCTGAGCGAGCCGTTCTTCGTGGCGGACAAGTTGTTTGCGTTTGGTCTTGACAAGGTGGTGGAGATCACTGGCGCAGCGGAAGGCGAGAAAGGCTATGGCAATCCGTTCAATTCAACGTGGTATCAAGTAAACAACGAAGGATATGTTTATTCCGGTTGGATTCAGCCGGTAGAGACCATTCATCAGAAGCCTGTGTTCGAAATGCCGTCAACTGGTGTACTTGGCGAGATCACGGTTCCAATCAGCGACACGCGCCGCGGCGCAAGCGTATTTGCGAAGCGCGGTTACCGCCTATATTACTCGTCCACCCACTGGGTCACGGATGTGGTTGTGAACCGAAATGAAAAGAGCATCTGGTACAAAATTTACGACCGCCAGATACAGGAAATGTTGTATGTGCCTGCGCATGAAATGCGCCTGGTTGCACCCTCAGAACTCGATCCCATCTCTCCCGAAGCGCCGGAAGAGAACAAATATATTTACGTTGACCTGGAAAATCAGTTCGTGACCGTTTTCGAGGATGAAAAATCCGTGCTGGCAGCGCGCTGTTCGACCGGCGGCAAGGGAACTGGAACTCCTTTAGGCGAGTTCCGCACTTTTCATAAGGGACCAAGCATCCACATGACCAATCAGGGTAACGGAAGCGAAAATACTTATCACCTGCCAGGCGTTCCCTGGGTGAGTTTTTTCACCGGGACCGGCGTCGCTTTCCACGGCACGTACTGGCACAACAATTACGGCAGGCCGAGCAGCCGCGGTTGTGTGAATTTAACTCCGGGCGACGCAAAATTCATTTATCGCTGGACCCGCCCCGAGGTCCCGCTTGAAACGCAGTATCTCTATCAGCAAGGCGGGGGCACTCTCGTCAAAGTTGTTTAAAACACGCATTCCATCCATCCTCTTCTGGAGAAAAATATGAGCAGAATCAAAGTCTCGAAAACCGCTTTGGCGAATAAAACAAGGAAAAGCAAGGAATGGCCGGCAGTTGTATATTTTTGGCCATTTGGATTGGCAATGTTGAGTTACATAATTGCCAGAACAGCCCTGGATGGACAGCCACATCCGTATCATTGGGGAATCGCGTTACTTGGCGGCATCGTTGGGATTCTGCTTGGCTGGCTCTGGTATCGCTGGCGCGGTGATCTTTTCTAGATCATTTCAAGGGCCTGACCCTGTTTTTGCCCATCATGTGATTTGGCGGGTTCAAGGCATATCCCGTTGAAAAATTTACGGAGTAATGCCCAATTGCTGAAGTTGTGTTAAAGCCGGCTCGAAGCCAGGGTGAACTTTGAGCGCGGAACGAAGATCTTTGACGGCTCCCTTGGTGTCACCCAGAGCCTCACGTGCTAAAGCGCGCCAATAATAACTTTCCTCCAAAACTGGCTCACTCATTGCATCCAAAGTTGAGCTGGCTAATTCGATCACATCCTGGTAACGCCCAGTATAGTAATAAGCCCAATACGGCCCGGTCTGATACCACATCAGACGCCACGGTCTTTCCTTTTCGGGGATGTCAGGATAGATTGCAAAGGCCTCATCATAGGCTGAGGCAGCGCCTGTAAAATCCTGCAAGCTTACCAGACTGGCGCCACGGTTGAACCACGCGAAGAATTGGTCCCGTCCATTAAGTGCGTAAATTTCATCGGAGGCTTTTTGTGCGGCATAGCGATAGTTGAACTCTTCATCCGCCTGGGGTCCTAAAATTTCAATGACTTCGTCTTTGCTTTCAGATGGGTAGACCACTAAATAAGTGAAATTAAATGCCCGCCAATACGAATCAAAATCCTCGTATCCCATAACCTGATCAGGACCATAGTAGGAATCCTGGAACGTAAATTGCTGGGTCGGATCGCTAAACCCGGTCACTAATACATAATGGCCCATCCAGCCGTCGAAGTCGCGTCCCTCGAATCCTTTTTCAATGATGACTGGATATCCTACTGCCAAAAAGCGCTTGAGCAATTCAATTTCTCCGCCTACCCTGAGAACGGTTTGCAGTTGGGTTTTCTCTTCCACAAAGGCGGTCAGTTCGTAAGGCATTACATTCTTATCACGTGAGTTGGGTTTGGTGAATGCCGCAATCGGACGCTGGTCACCTTCCCAATCCCAGAAGGAGAGCGCCATCGCCAGGGTGGCGGGACCGCAGTTGTTCCATGTCTGGTATTCGTGCTGAACACCCGTGAGCGATATGCTTTTTGGAATCGGTGTTAATGTTTGGGTTGGAGCGGGCTGTGGAAGATTTGATAGTGCATCTGATGTTGAGTTGGCGGGAACAGGAGTTGACTGAACGACAGTCTTGGTTGGTGAAATCGCATCTCCCTCGGGGACAAAAATCACCTCCTCTGGAGGCGATACAGCATATTTGATACGCGCCATCAACTCGGCAACCCGCCAGCCGACTCGTTCCTGAACCACGGGCAGGCGGTAGATCAAGGGAATCCCCAGGATTAACACAATAAGAAGGATCAGGATGGATCTGGAAAATTTGGGTCTTTTCATTTCAATTCATTATGAAATCCCGCATGTTCTGGGACAAGCGCCAAAAGGCGTCCGGTTCGATAGGCAATTTTGCGTATTCATAAAATGGGAGGCAATTCCAACACGTTCAACTGATATGGAAGCCATCAGCAAAACGGCGTATATCGGGAATAGGCTAAATACCTCTCACTCTTAAAATTCAAATCATTTAGACTCATTTTGAAAGTAGATTGCTTTCAAAGGAGTAAAAAATGGAATCTCATCCCTCAGTAACAGATCGTCCCATTCGCATTCCGCTCATCGCCTGGTTTCTAGGCATTGGCTTGATTGCTGCACTCGTGGCAATTTTCGTTTTCAACGTGGCAATCAATACCGTTGCATATTATGGCTTTTTTGCTTTGATGATCGGTAGTCATTTCTTTATGCATGGCAGCCACGCCGGACACGGCGGACATACTGGCAATACCGGATAACAGGCCGGCGCAGCATCAAACCCGACCGAAGTGGATCAGAATAAGAATGAACATGCCGGATATTCCGGCGGCTGTCACTAAAGATACTACTTAGCACCATCGTCAGTTAATGATTACGAGGAGTTGCTCACATGTTATTCAAAGATCCCGTATGCGGCAAACGTCTTCAACGCGGTAAAGCCCACATTGTTATCGAGGTTGAAGGAGTGAATTACTTTCTATGTTGTCCGCGTTGTCAGACGGAATTCGAACAGAATCTGAAGCTATATGCCAGGCCCGAATTGGGACAGAAAGTGAAAAAGCTTCCTTTGCAATACCGCAAACCATAAGATCTGAATTGCTCATTTTCTGTACGATATTTGACGCTTACCAATCATAAATACTTTAATAAGGAATGTGAAACAGTGCAGAAGTGATTCTAGAAAGATAGAGCAAAAATGAATAAGAATAGCAGTTTTTACAAGCAAGAGGTTATAGATGACCTACTCAAGAATTCATATGAGTTTAGGCAGATGTCAAACGAATTAAGCGACAGTGCGCTAAGGAACGCTAGGGAACGATTACACCCTCTACTTCACCGAGTTGACCTGGAGAAACTAGGTCACCGTCACGATTTTTTAGAGGCTTTTAAGTGCTCGTTGGAAAGGGAGATCGCCCAAAAAATCGTTCTGTGGCTACCGTGCGTTAAAGCTGTTTACAGGTTCGATTCTTCGCGGAGAAGCATCACAGAGGAATGGGATAATACAATCCATCTTTTAGTATTGGTTCCACGGCTCATGCCTCCGATAAAGGAGCTTGGTCCATTGCTTGACGGCGAAATCCTGAATGGACTCAAACGCCTTGGCTGGTCACGCTTCCAGGATTCCAAATCCATTATCGAAATTCAGCAGGTTACTCCCGAGGAGATGCGTCATGGTGTTTGTTATGGCGCAATGTTCTCGTCGGTATATACTGCGCCTTCGCAAATTTGGCCATTGATTTGATTAGCAAGGAAACGAGATTCATCCATACATTGAAGAGAGGCACCGTGCCAATCCAATTGACTCAAATACTAAAATTATTCACCGTTGCGCTTGTCACTATTTTCATTGTCGGCGGCGCAGTACAGTTACTGGCTACTGACCCGTATCTGACTTTCGAATACAGCAAGGCAAGTTTTCCGCCTGACCCATTTGGTTACACTCAACAACAGCGTTTCATACTTGCCTCAACCAACATTCATTATATGCGTGCTCATCTTCCCAGTGACGAGCTCTCAAAACAATTCCTGAACGGCGTGCCTGTTTACAATCCGCGCGAGGTGTCGCACATGGCGGATGTGCAAGCCGTCTTTCAATCTGTTTTGCGCGTCTGGCAGGTCGCATTCATTCTGCTCATATTAACGAGCTTCATCCTTTGGAAAAAAGGAGAACGGGAGGCGCTCATGTCAGCAATTCAATCGGGCGGACTCTTGACATCCGGGATCATCCTGTCAATTGCCTTGCTGGCAATCTTCGGCTGGCAATTTTGGTTTGAAACGTTCCACCTGTTTTTCTTCCAACCGGGTTCATGGCTGTTTTCCAATTCAGATACGCTCATTCGCCTCTTTCCGGTGGAGTTTTGGATCGACGCAACTTTAACGATTTCAGCTTTCAGTCTGGCCGGGGGATTATTGCTCGCTTTAGTCGGTTGGTGTGGAGAGCGTGTATTGGCATATGTACAGAACTAAAGTGTAACCACTTTGCGGTCGGATTGAACACTGAAAAAATTTACGAATGTAAGCCCGACGAGAGATCGTCGAGCTTTTTTTATGAGTAGGTAGTTTTGCCTATATTCGTTGCGCTGATTTGCGCTTATTCCCTGAAGGCAGCGGTGCTATATTCGAAACATGGATAAATTCGTACACCACTAGGGAACTGACCATGTCTCTTGCGCGCCGTAATCTCTTTCAGGATAAAACTCGTCTAGGTTTGAGCATTTTCGGGGTGGCATTGGCTGTGATGCTGATTCTGGTGCTCAAAGGCTTTTTAACCGGGATGAATCGCCAGATCACTTCATACATTGATCATTCACCCGGCTCGATCATCCTGGCACAGGAGGATGTGGTCAATCTGCTTGGAGCAACTTCTCTATTGCCAGAGGGAATCGCCCAGAGAGCAGAAACAATTCGAGGTGTGGATGAAGCGATCCCGATCCTCTCGCAGTTTGTGATACTCGACTTGCACGATAAAAAACAACCTGCTTACATGATCGGATATGAACCAAAACAGGGCGGTGGTCCCTGGGAACTGACAGCAGGACGCGAGCCGAATTCAAAACGAGAAATAGTCTTTGACCGTATTTTTGCAGACCGTCACGATTTAAATCTTGGCGATCAAGTCGAGGTCATGGGAAAAGATTTCACCATTGTCGGCTTATCGAATGGGACCACCTCCTGGATGACAAGTTATTTCTTTGTGCGGAAAGATGCGGCGGAGGATTTGCTCCTGGCTTCCGATGCGACCAGCTTCCTTCTGCTGACGACCTCGGACGGCGCCAATCTGGATGATATCCTTCGGCGATTAAACGATCTGTCCGGGGTCAATGCTCTGACCAAAAGGGAAATGGCCGCCAATGATCTCAAACTATTTGCTAAAGTCTTCTCGGCGCCGCTCAAGCTGATGGTTGGTATCGCCTTCCTGATCGGGACAATGATTGTTGGGTTGATCATCTACACCGCCACGGTTGAGCGTCAACGTGAGTACGGTGTCATCAAAGCCATCGGCGCGAAAAATCGCTTCCTGTATCAGATTGTGTTGACACAGGCGCTATTTGCATCGATTGCCGGATCAATGCTTGGCGTTTTACTGGCAAACGGCGCAGCCCAATGGATCATGACTACCCGTCCTCAATTCCTGATCGTCTTTGATCCTGTCGATAGCGGACAGGCACTGCTTGCCGGCCTGGGTATGGCGTTGATCGCGTCCATCTTCCCAACCCGTGTGATGGCCAGGCTTGCGCCGGCGGAGGTTTTTCGCAAATGATCAGGCTGGCTTTCCGTAACCTTTTTCAGAACAAAATCCGCCTGGTCATCTCTGTTGGTGGGGTAGCCCTGGCCTTGCTACTCATCCTTTCACTGGATGCGATATTCACCGGCGTGGAACGACGGGTTACAGCCTACATTGAACACAGCGGCGCGGACATCTGGGTCTCGCAAGCTGACGTGCGTAACATGCACATGGCATCTTCATCCCTACCTGATTCCGTTGCAAGGAAAGTAAAGTATGTCCCCGGCGTTGCTTCGGTTACACCCATCCTGTATCTGACCAACAACGTGGTAGCGGGTGATGAACGGAATCTGGCATACATTATCGGCTTGCCGGAAAATGCCGAATTCGGCGGCCCTTGGAGTATCTCGTCCGGGCAAAGCCTGCCTGCTCAGGGTGAAACGATCCTTAATCGCAATATCGCAGTGAATTCCGGTATCGCATTGGGTGATGAAGTTGAGATCCTCGGTGATGAATTCAAAGTAACGGGTTTTTCTGAAGGGACTGCCAGCCTGGTCAATTCGGTGGCATTCATTTCAATGGACGATTTTGAAGAGATGCGCGGCAGTTACGATACCGTCAGTTTTCTGCTGGTGAAAGTTAGTGATGGAGAATCTCCAGAAGTTGTCGCCGCCCGCATCAAGACCCAGGTCAGGGATGTCACCGCCCAGACGAGAACCGACTTTGCCACACAGGAGCGTCAGGTGATTAAAGACATGAGCACAGATTTAATCACCATCATGAACCTGATTGGCTTTCTCATCGGGCTGGCGGTGATGGCGCTCACTGTCTACACCTCCACACTTTCGCGCCGCCGTGAATATGGCATGTTGAAAGCGCTCGGCGCGCGCAACACTGATCTCTACCTGACGGTATTGGCGCAGGCGATATTAAGTGTAGTTCTGGGCTTTCTTTTCGGTTTGGTTATCACGCTGTTACTCACGGTGGTGATTCCTATTTTCGGTTCAAACCTTCTATTAGTGGTCAGCCGCGTTTCACTGCTCAAAGTTGGCAGTGTTTCGCTGGTGATTGCCGCGGTTTCGGCGATGCTCCCCATCCGTCAGATTGCCGGGTTGGATCCGGTTATGGTTTTTCGAGGCAGGTAAAAATGACAAATATTTCTCAAGTTCAAGGCGAGACTTTGCAGATTGCTCACGTTACCAAACGTTATGGTTCTGGTTCGACAGAAGTGACCGCCGTTCGCGATGTTTCCTTAACCGTTAGCCCGGGTGAAGTCGTGCTAATCATGGGTCCTTCGGGTTCGGGCAAAACGACACTGCTATCGATGCTCGGCGCTTTGCTCAAACCGACCGAAGGCGCGATCCAATTGAACGGCACAATCATCAGTGCGCTGGCGGAAAATCGCCTGCCGGAAATTCGCCTCAAGCAGTTTGGTTTTATCTTTCAGGATTTCAACCTGCTCTCGGCGTTGACTGCGCTGGAGAATGTCGCGATTGTGGCGGAACTCGCAGGGAACAAATCTGGCGCGGCGCGACGAAAAGCCGCTTCGCTCTTAACCGAACTTGGTCTCGGCGAACGGTTGAATTCTCTACCCGAAAAATTATCGGGCGGCGAAAAACAGCGCGTCGCCATCGCCCGCGCACTGGTCAATGACCCGGCACTGATCCTGGCTGATGAACCCACCGCCAACCTCGACTCGAAGATCGGTCATGAGATCATGCGCCTGCTGCGAAACATCGCCAAAGAGCAAGGACGCAGCGTTGTTATCGTCTCGCATGACCAGCGCATCAAGGATATCGCCGACCGCGTATTATGGCTTGAGGACGGCGAGTTCAAGGAAACGGTCACTATGGCGGTTGATCCGGTTTGCGGCATGTCAGTGGAGCGCGAGAAGGCGATCAGTGCAGAATGGAAGGGGCAGACTTTTTATTTTTGCGCGCGCGGCTGCCGGGATGATTTTGTGAATGATCCAAAGAAGTTTCATCTTTTGATCTCGCAAGAATCCTAAAGAACAATATAGATTTCAATCCTGCATTTCACATCACTCATGCGCCATTTTGCTTATTGATTTGAGCAGCAAAATGGCGCTGGTGATTTGTGTTCTATGGCAATATCATCAAGTGAAAGAATTGCCAAGCCATTCTTCAATTAATATCAACAACAAGATGCAAAGCACATCATGAATCGCGCATTCAACATTCTATTGGTCCTTGGTTGTATTTTATCCATTGCAGCGGCTTTTGTAATTTCAGTCAAGCCGGCAGCGACAGCCGCCGCATCAACTGCAAAGACCGAAACAACCGTCCCACCGTCACTGCCGCCTTTGGATACAGACTCTCCACCTCAGTCGGAGGTTGGTGGAATCGCTCGCCGGTTGCAATTGAAAACCAACATCCCAGAACGACCAAACGACAAAGTAATTGAGTACGTTGTGCAAAGAGGCGATTCGCCATGGTCGATTGCACAGAAATTTGGACTCAAACCAGAAACCATCCTGTGGAGCAATGATAAGTTAAACGCCTCTGCGGGCAGCCTGAAGACTGGCGATTCCTTGATGATCCTTCCAGTGGATGGCGTTCTGCATACGGTGAAAGAGGGAGACACCCTCGAAACACTTGAGAGCATTCACGGGGCGTCGGCGCAGGAAATCTTTGAATATATCGGTAATAACTTTGACTTGACGCAGCCTCCCCAACTGACAGCGGGGCAGCAGATCATCATTCCAAATGGGACCAGCCCGATCTTATGGTCGGAGGCGCAAGTGCCGATCATGTCCCAGACAGGGTCAGGGGGAGGTTATTCGAGCGATGTCCCAAACCTTGGATCGGGCTACTTTATCTGGCCAGTTAACACATATTCCCTGAGTCAGGAATATTGGAGCGGCCATCCAGGTCTCGATCTGGTTACTGACTTCCGACAGCCCATCTTTGCTTCAGACAGTGGAACGGTGATTTTCTCCGGTTGGGACGCCACTGGCTACGGAAACTTTATCGTGATAGATCACGGCAACGGCTTCAAGACTACATACGGCCACAACGAAGCCAACCTGGTCGCTGCGGGGCAAACGGTTATGAAGGGGCAGCAGATTGCCGAATCTGGCAGCACAGGCAATTCAACCGGCAACCACATTGACTTTCGCATCCTCCTGAATGGCACACCCGTCAATCCGTTGGGCTATTTGCCGTAAGCAAATTCTATAGAATGACTCCCCTCTCCCGTCGCGATTTTCTGAAACTGAGTTCCTCGACTTTTGTAAGTCTGGCACTTTCTCCTTTCCTGCCAAACCTGGGAGCGTTTGATGCTGCCCAACAGATACGTGTGGCGTCCAGCTCTGTCAGTGTATTTAGCGCCCCAAACGATCAAAGTTTAATTGTTGGGCAATGGTTCAGGGACGAATTGGTTAATATCTACGAAGAGGTTAATTCTGGTATGCCGGCCTACAATCCAATCTGGTACCGCGTTTGGGATGGGTACATGCACCGCGCCCGTCTGCAAAAGGTCAAGGTTATCTTTAACGATCCGCTCACCACCATCCCCGAAGGGACACGACAACTGTCGGAATTAACTGTGCCTTACACACAAGCCATGCGTTACACCAAGACTTATGGCTGGCAACCCAACCTGCGTCTTTATTACGGGTCTGTGCATTGGATTGATGGAATTGACGAGGGTCCGGATGGACAGCCCTGGTACCGGATTTTCGATGAATTGGTTGGTTTTCCCTATCATGTGACGGCGATTCACCTGCGCCCGATCCCACTGGAAGAATGGGCACCCATCTCGCCTGATGTGCCGTTGGAAGACAAACGCATCGAAGTCAACCTGACCACCCAGATGCTGACAGCGTATGAATATGACCAGGTCGTGTTCCAAACGAATATTTCCTCAGGCATCCCGGCTGCGCGTCCAAGTCCCAATGTAATTTCAACAAAAACACCCAGCGGCGAGTTTCGCATCATGTCGAAATATCCCTCCAAACATATGGGAAATGGAAATTTATTTGCCGATTTGGATGATTATGAATTACCAGGCGTCCCCTGGACGCCCTTCTTTACTGAATCAGGGGTTGCGTTTCACGGAACATACTGGCACGATAATTTCGGCACACCCATGAGCCGCGGGTGCATTAACATGCGCATTCATGAAGCCAAATGGTTGTTCCGCTGGGTCCAACCTTTGCACAAGCCCGACCGCATCTTTACCCCGGGATATGGCACGCGGGTTTTGATTACCCCTTGATCTGTAAAACCTTCTTGTTCTCAATGCCACGCCAGAATTCATATCCATGACATTCATCATAAGCCATTTGGCGCATACACCATTACGCTATCCTGCGCTGGAGACAATTGAAGTGTCAGACTATTATTGGGCTATCCGATACTGGAGGCTCAATATGATTTCAAAGACACGCAGACTTTTATTTCTTTCGCTCATCGTGGTTTTGTTATCCACTGTAATTTCTGCCTGTTCAACCTCAAAATCAAGTGATGTCCATCTGTATATGCTGCCAATGGATCAAATGCCAGCAGAAGTACAATCCGCGCCTGTGGCAGTGCAGGAGGCGTATCAATTTGCCTCCATTAATCCCGACATCATGAAAGACATTCCCTGCTACTGCGGTTGCGGCGACATCGGTCATACCTCCAACTACGATTGTTACGTTTCAAATGTGGATGCCAATGGCGTCATTGCCTTCGATAATCACGCGCTCGGCTGTTCCATCTGCGTTGACATCACCCAGGATGTCATGCGCATGTTGCGGGATGGGAAAAGCCCGCAGGATGCCAGAACGTATATAGACGCGACCTATTCCAAGTACGGACCTTCGAACATCCCATAAACTGATGAACCCGCGCATCTCTCTTCTCCTTTTTGTTATGGCTGGACTGGTCGTGGCTTTCGCGCCTCTGCCAGCTCCAGCCGTTGCGCCTCAAGCGCGGACCTTTCGGATTGATGCGCGGCAATATGCCTATTCTCCCTCCGAGCTTAAAGTCAACGCTGGCGATACCGTGATCCTCCAACTCGTCAGTAATGATGTTGTACATGGACTCTACGTGGATGGTTACGATATCTCTGTCGAAGCCGATCCAGGTCAAACGGCAACCCTGACCTTCACTGCCGACAAGCTAGGTTCCTTCCGCTTTCGATGTAACGTCACCTGCGGAGCCATGCACCCGTTCATGATCGGCAAACTCACCGTAAGCAATAACAACTGGTTGTATCGTTCTATTGGGCTTTCCATCCTCGCAACCTTTGGCTTGCTCCTCTTCCCCCGTCCCTCACTGATTACTGATTACTGATTACTGTCATGGAACTCACCCGCCTTCCCCTTCTCAAATCTGCCCTCAAAAGCCGTTACCCCCAACTGGCAGTCTTTATCGTTATGCTGATCGGGTATATCTTTGCCATCCTTGCGGGACTCATCGGCACGCCTGTGGGAAGCCACAACTTCAGCATTGTCTTCGTGTGGATCGCATGGTGGGCGATTCTGATTCTCGTCGCAGTGCCCTTCTTCGGTCGCGGCTGGTGCGCGGTCTGTCCGATTCCTCTGCCTGGTGAGTGGTTGCAACGCGGCGCGATACTCGCTCCACCTGACAAACGACCGAAATGGTTGAACCTTCGTGTCCCAAAAATGTTCCGCAACATTTGGTTGCAGAATATTTCCTTTCTTCTTCTCGCTCTGTTTAGCAGTATCCTTCTCACCACTCCCAACATCACTGGGATTGTGCTTGCCGCCATGCTCTTCGCCGCGATTGGACTCAGCACGATCTTCGAACGCCGCGCCTTTTGCCGTTATCTCTGTCCCGTGGGTGGATTTATCGGTCTGTATTCACAAACGGCTCCCATCGAATTACGAATCAAAGACAAACAAGTCTGCGTCAAGTGTGAAGGCAAACCTTGTTATAACGGTTCACAAGCTGGCTACGGCTGCCCGTGGGATGTCTTCCCAGGCGGGCTGACAAAAAACACCTATTGCGGCTTGTGCATGGAATGTATCCGCACCTGCCCGCACGATAATATTGCGGTCAATTTGCGTCCCTTCTCTGCCGATCTTGCCAAACCCTCCAACCGCATGGATGAAGCCTTCAAAGCCTTCATCATGCTGGGTTCAGCGATGATCTATGCAGGCGTCCTGCTCGGTCCGTGGGGCATGTTCAAGGATGCGGCATATAACGTCGGTTCAAGCGCATGGTTTGTGTATGCCATTATTTTTCTTGCCATCATCTTCGTCATCCTGCCTGGCTTTTTCACACTGGCACTCTCCCTCACCCTGTCCAACGGACATCCCTCTCCCACTGGGAGAGGGGTTGGGGTGAGGGCATTCGCTTCACTCTCAAGCGCTCTCATTCCATTAGGCTTGATGTTCTGGGTTGCATTTAGTTTATCGTTCGTCCTTACGAATGCCTCTTACATTCTCGCCGCACTCTCCGATCCACTTGGACTCGGCTGGAATCTCTTTGGCACAGCAAATACCGCATGGCAGCCCATGCTCACAACCATTCTTGCACCTGCGCAGACTCTGGCATTGGTCGGCGGCTTGATCTGGTCTGCGCGCACCGCGCAAAAAGCCGCGAACGAAGTAAAAGTTTCATCCATCCCAGTGATCGTATATTCGTTGATTGTCACATCCATCATGCTCTGGTTATTGCTATGAAACGCTCCGAACTTCTCTCACGCCTATTGGTCATTACAGGAATCATCCTCGCAATTGGAGCGCCGCTGGTCTTCTGGACTCGCACACCGCTCATCCACGCACGCATGGCGGAGAATGGCGGCTGGAATCCTGATGTTATTCAAGCAGAAGCTGGCAAACCCTTGCATCTAAAGATTACTTCCGATGATGTAGTGCATGGCTTTGCAGTTGGACAGATGGATGTGCAAAGCGTGGACATCCTCCCAGGGAAAGTCACGGACATTACCTTGAGTTTCGACAAGCCTGGGATTTACACCTTCTTCTGCACACGCTGGTGCGGACTCAACCACTGGCGCATGCGCGGCACGATAGAAGTCAGCGGTTCACCTTCGGACCCTGAGCCTGCTTCTCCGCCCCTATACGTTTCCCTCAACCTTGACCTTGACGCTCCGCACGACGCGTTGAGCATCCCCTCGCAAACGCCTTCTGCAATTCGCGGAGAAAAACTTGTCGGGCAAGTACCTTTTACCAATTACCAATCCCTTAACTACTACCGCGCAAATTCACCCTATCAAGCCTTCACCGATTTATCCAACACCCCACTCACCGAGTCTCAACGCTGGGATGTAGTTGCCTACATCTGGCAATCGAACACCACGAAAGGATCCCTTGCCAATGGAAAAGGACTCTACGCCCAAAACTGCGCCGCGTGTCACGGAGAGAACGGTGCAGGAGATGGAGTGTTTGCCGATGACCTTGTTGAAGCGGGCGAAGCATCCATGCAAAGCATGAGCGGCGCAACAGATATGAGGATGCAAACACCTGTTGATTTTACCGATCCAAAGCGAATGTTTGGTGCAAGCCCCGCGCTATTGCAGGGAAAAATTCTACGCGGTGGCATGGGCACGGGCATGCCCATGTGGGGTTCGATTTTTACCGAACAACAGATATGGGACTTGATCGCTTATATCTATTCGTTCCAGTTTGAGTACGAGCATTAAGGAGGCATTATGAGCAAGAAACACAAAAGACAAAAACAAAAGCAAGGGTTCCCGTGGGCGATTGCTGCAATCGGGGGCATTCTGCTGATCCTGGCGGCATTTCTATTCGCCAGACAAAATGGCGACGGCGGCGGCACGCCATCCATCGCGGTAGATCGACAAAAGATAGATTACGGTGATGTGAAATTCGGCGTCAATAAAACCTTTGTCATCAAAGTCGCCAACACAGGCGATGGTACATTGCGGTTCAAAGAAGAACCATACATCGAAGTATTGGAGGGATGCTGACCTCCCGAATTAACCATCGGTTCGATGGTACTCAAACCTGGCGAAAGCACAATCGTTGAATCATCTGTCTTTATGATGCACGAAGGTATGGACGGTCCGCATAACTTTGCGGTTCACTTGAAAACAAATGACCCCAACAATCCTGATCTGGTTGTGAATGTGTTGTCCAATTGGATCCCATAACCCATGCAAGAATACAAAACTGCGGCGCACTTCAATGTGCGCCGCAGTTTTTTTGGATGTGTTACTGGCAATCTTTACTTTTGTTTGAGGAGTCTCGCCGAATTTCCCATGATGCCGATGTCAGGCAGGGACTGCGCGGCGGCGGCAAGGACTGGCGGTAGAAAACCAAATGCAGCAAGGGTCAGCCCGATGACATTGTAGACTGTGGTGAATAGTAGATTCGATTTCACAACGCGCATGGTGCGTTTGGCGATTTTCAAAACATCAGGCACCAGGTTCCAATCTTCGCGCATCAAGGCAATGTGCGCGGCTTCAATGGAGACATCTGTGCCTGCCGCGCCCATCGCGATGCCAATATCCGCCTGGGCAAGCGCGGGCGCGTCATTCACGCCATCTCCGATCATGACGACCACATGTCCCTTTGCCTGATATTCCTTCACCACATCAATCTTGTTTTCAGGCAGAAGATTTGCGCGGTAGGAAACGCCCAATATCTCCGCGAGAGATGATGCGGTTCTCTCATTATCCCCAGTGAGCAATTCGATGTGATGAATGGCCAAGGAACGGACTTCTGCCAGCGCGGGCGGAACCTCGGAACGTAAGGTGTCTGCGGCGGCAAGCACGCCCACAAGTTCATTATCGCTTTCCATGAATAGAAGCGTTTTGCCCTGCGCTTCAAGACTGGCGGCAATTGGTAATGAATTAGTGGCTGGGATCATTCGCCGATTACCAATGGCAATGTGGCGCGAGTCGATGACGGCGCGCACACCTTGCCCAGGCACGGCTTCGAAGTCTTTCGGCTCGCTTATAGAAATATTCTCATCGCGCGCAAGTGTACGCACCGCTTCAGCCAGCGGATGTTCGGAATAGCGTTCAGCAGAGGCGGCGATGGATAGAATCTCGGTTCGGGAAAGCCCATTCAGAGAAATAACGTCCGTCACTTGCGGCTGACCGAGAGTCAACGTACCTGTCTTGTCCACCAGCAGAATATCGGCGCGCGCGAGCAGTCGAGATACTTGCCGCCTTTGATGAGTAATCCGCGCTTGCCGCTCGCACCGACAGATGCAAGCATGGCAACAGGGGTTGCCAGTGCGAAGGAACAGGAACATGCGACAAGCAGAACCGCCGCTGTGGAGAGGGGATTGCGCGTGAACAAGAATGTCAGGGCGGCGATGACAGCGACCACGGGCAGATACCACGCGCTGAATTTGTCGGCGATGCGCTGAACGTTGGCGCGATGGGCTTCGGCTTCTTCCACCATTTTGACCACGCGCCCGAAGGTTGTGTCCACGCCGACGCGGTCCGCGCGAATTCGCAGGCTGCCAAGTTTGGCTATGGTGGCGGCGTAGACGTGAGTCCCCCTGGCGGCTTCGATGGGCATGGATTCACCCGTAATCGCGGATTGGTCAATGGTTGCCTGCCCGCTAATCACTTCGCCATCCACGGCAATCTTTTCACCTGGACGAACGATAATGGTTTCACCAAGTTTCACCGCACTGACCGGGATTTCCACCTCCACGCCATCGCGTTCCACACGGGCGGTTTGTGGAGCAAGGGCGGTGAGTTCCTTGACAGCGCGCCGCGCGCTTTCCGTGGTGAAGTTTTCCACGTAGTCGCCGATGCGCATGAACACCACGACCAATGCTGCTGTCACCCATTGACCGACTACCAGCGCGGCGATCACGCCAAGAGTCATCAAGGTGTGTGAAATGATCTGGCGTTTGAGTGTGGCGCGGATGACGTTCATGAAGACAGGATAGCCACCTGCAAGCACTACTACTAAACCAAGCAGGAAAGGCACGCGCTCGTTCAGAAAATCGAACAATCCCAAGACTTCACCAAATATGACCACGCTAATACTACAACGAGATTTCGTATTACAACGAGACTTCGGTTATTACAACGAGACTTTGCGTTTGCGATGGTTTGAGCAAGGTTGATCTAACTGAGAACGGGTGCGTTTGCGGTGTGAACAGTAAGCAGCATAGTTGCGACGTTGATGATAGTGCAAGATCGCGGGGAGGTCAGGCTCGTGTTTGAATTCGATTTCGATGACTCGCGCCGCCCATTGATGAGCCTGGGCGGTGGTGAGGGCCGGGCTTTTTTTGAAACAGGAGGCGCAAGCGTATCAGAAACAAATGGGCCAGGAAGGATTGCAACATGTGATGATGCCAACCCTGCCAAGTGCGCGTTTCGAAATGATCCAATCCGATTTCTCCCTTGGCTTCTTCCAGCGCCGTCTCCACCGGCCAGCGCATCCCGGTCAGACGTGTCAATTCTTGCTTGGAGCAATCGGCCGGTGCGTTGCTCAAATAAAACTTGCTTTCCGGTTGCGAGCCAAGCGTGCGGCGGAAGATCGCCCAGCAACGCGCGCCGGGCAATTGGTCACGCACGGGGGTCACGCGCACAAAGGCCAACTCGACCATCAGTGGACCTTTACTGCCTTCCTGGATCTTGCGTCGCTGCCAGGCGGTGCGAGGCAGTTGAGCGCTCAGCGCTCGCAGTTCCAGCGGTCGCGGAGCAGTGCGTTTCAGGCGCGGGTGGGTGCGCGGTCGTCCGAACAGACCGCGCCCGGGCGGTTCAACGGCTGGCGTCCGCAACCACACGCGCGTATCGGCAGGTACCTCCGCCAGGTACCATTTGTCCAGGGCGGCGATTCCGTCCAAAAACGCCGGAATTTTCCCGTAACTTTCGTCGCAGGTGACCCAGCGGAAAGGAATCACGCCGCGCTGGACAAGGCGGCAGATCACACCTGCCCTGGCGGGCGGTGCCAGGGTCTCCAACCCCAACTCCGGCTCGGTGTGAAAGACCAGCGTCTCTGGAATCCCGCACGCTTTCCATCTCTTCCGAGACACAGGGCTGAACCACTCTTCCGGCACATACAGACGTTCGTCCACAAATGCATACCCACGCCGACTGGCATACACCAGGAAGACCCCTTCCTGGCAATTGGCAATCTTTCCCAGATGGCCACAGTATTGATGGGCGACTCCGACCGAGTATTTCCCTTGCTTGGGAAAACCACTGCCATCCACGATGACCACGCCATCGTCTTCCCCCAACCAGGAACTCACCAAACTTTGCACCTGGATCATCAGCGGGGCTGTGTCCCATTCGCCTTGTCCAATGAACTGCTGCAGCCCACGAATCGCATTGGGATCCGCTCCAAGCAGCGACAACACCATCGGTTCAATCGTCTTGCGTTCCAAGTTAGACAATTGTCCGCACAGGTACAGCAACGACCAGGCGCGCTGTTCACGACGTGGAAACAATGGCTGGAATTGACGATGAAAAACTTGCAATTCCTCTGCACTCATCATCATATCGCATGTGCTCATTCTGTCCGATGGCTTGCGCCCGCTCGCCGGTGGCCGACGCGCGGCGCGGCGGTGGATCTGTTTGGTTTTTCGACTCATGGCGATCTCCTTCTCGATTTATGGCTCGCCGATGAGTGTAAACCTTAAAATCTCGTTGTAAGAATCGAAATCTCGTTGTAATATGAAGTCTCGTTGTAATACTAAGAATGATCGTGAATACGCTGACGAGCAGGAAGGTTAATCGGCGGTTGAAATCGCCCATCGAAATGGGAGCAGGCTTGGGGGAGTCTGAGGCGGGCACGTCATATCCTGCACCTTGAACAGCAGAGCGAATGGTTGGCATGTTCACCTGTGTGGGGTCGAGTTGTACTATCGCTTTTTCAGTTCCGAGAAATACGTTCACAGATTGGACGCCGGGCAGTTTTTCGATGGCATGTTGGACATGCTGGGTGCATTCGGCGCAGTCCATGCCTGAGATGGGGATTTCGAGCGTTTGAGAGTTAGACATGTGAGATCCTTGTTTCTGAATCGTTTATGATTTCAACATCCGCAACCCGCTGCCGATCACCACGAACTCGCTTATCTCGTGTCCCAGCACTGCAATAGGCAACGTAAACATGCCAGCGATTGCGCCGATGACCAGCGCACCGATAACCAGCGCCGACAGCGCCAGGTTTTGATTGACTACTGCTTGGTTGCGCTTCGCCAGTTTGAGTGCGTACGCGAGTTTCTCCAGGTCATCAGCCATCAGAGCGACGTCGGCTGTTTCCAATGCCACATCCGTACCTGCCGCGCCCATCGCCACGCCGACCGTTGCCTCAGCCAGGGCGGGAGCATCGTTCACGCCATCGCCGACCATTGCTACGTGCCCATAGCGTTCGGCCAATTCGCGGACTTTCGTAACCTTGTCCTCCGGTTTCAGGTCAGCATAAATTTCGTCAATGCCCAGCTCGCGGGCGATAGCCTCGGCAGTGCGCTCATTATCGCCGGTCAACATTACAACCTTTTCGGCTCCAGCGGCATGCATCGCTTCGATTGCTTGGCGCGCATTGGTTCGGATGTTGTCGCGGATGGCAATCAGACCCCAAGCGGCTTCTTCGTCACCCAGCAGCACCACTGTCTTGCCCTGGCCTTGCAATTGGTTTATGTCCTCCCATGCCCGCTCCAGCGAGACGCCCAGCTTCGAGTGAAATAGCTCTGGGTTGCCAGCATAGATCGTACGCCCATCCAGACGGGCGGAAGCCCCAGCGCCGGTCAGTGAGCGGAAATCGGTTAGCTCGACTGGCACGAGTGACTGTTCTTCGGCGCGGCGAACAATCGCCCGCGCCAGAGGATGGCCACTGCGTCTCTCGATGCCCGCTGCCAGTGCCAACAGTTCCTGCTGCGAAGTTGTCATTCGATCTGGGTCTTGTCGAAGAAGAACTACATCGGTGACTTCTGGCTCGCCGCGTGTCAGCGTGCCAGTCTTATCCATCGCGACCACTTTCACTTTCGCGAGTTCTTCAACATACACTCCACCTTTGATCAGCACACCATTGCGCGCGCCGGTGCCAAGCGAAGCCACCAACGTAATCGGGATGGAAATGACCAGGGCGCAGGGTGCGGCTGCAACAATAAATACCGTTGCCCGAGTGATCCACGTTACCCAACCTGCACTGAAGAACAGCGGCGGCAGGATCGCAATCAGGATGCCGATGGCCAACACCGCAGGGCTATAGCGTGCGCCGAAACGCTCAATAAACCGCTGACTCTTGCCCTTCTTTTCCTGCGCCTCTTCCACCATGTGGATAATACGGCTGATGGTGTTATCGGCAAAGGTCTTGGTCGCCCGCACTTCCAGCGCACCCTCACCGTTGATGCTGCCCGCAAAGACCAGATCTCCCGGCTGTTTCTCGACTGGCACACTCTCGCCAGTGACGGGGGCCTGGTTGACACTCGAAGATCCGACCAGTACCGCGCCGTCGGTGGCCATGGATTGACCGGGCTTGACGATGAACACATCGCCCACTTCCAATTCTTCAACAGGGATTTCGCGCTCGACATTATCGCGTCGTACCAACGCCACTTTTGGCGCGAGGTTCATCAAGGCTTTGATCGCGGCGCGGGTCTTTTCCTCCGTATATCCTTCCGCGGCTTCGCTGATAGAGTATAGAAAGACCAGCATCGCACCTTCGCCAGCCTGACCCATCACTGTGGCGACGATAGCGGCCGTGCTCATCAGCAACTCAATGCCGATCTCGCGCTCGAAGACAAGTTCTTCAAATGCCTCGCGGCCAAAGTAGTAGCCGCCGATCAGGATGGCGGCTATGTAAATCACCGTCGAGACGATCTCTGGTGCGCCTGCCAGCCCGATCAACCAGCCAACCAGCAGCAACACACCCGATACCACCGAAGTAAGCACCTTTGGATTGCGCCAGGGTTTCGGCTGCTCAGCCATTTCCATCCCCTTTTGAGGAGGGAACCCGAGTGATTCGAGTTTTTCTTTTAACGTTTCAGGTTTCGTCCGCGATGGGTCATATGTGATCGCGACCTTGGCAGACTTCGGATAGATCTTCAGTTCGGTGATACCCGGGTAGTCTTGCAGGCCGCGCTCAATGGCGTCGGCATCGTGTTCGCAGTCGAGGTTGGCGACGCGAAGTTCGAGTTGTTTGATGTTCATGCTGATGTTCTCCATAAAGGTTTTCTATTTGATTTCATCCACAAGAGACAATACGACACGTTCCACCTCTGCCGCGATCTCCTCGATATTCGCATGAGGGTAGTAATCCGCAATGGCTCGTGGCTTGAGGGCGCTGATGTAGGTTTTGCCTTGCTCTACGAAGACGCTGATCGGGCAAGGCAGCATCAGCGATATTTTTTTGTCTTTTGCCAACACCTGGCTGGCATACCCGGCGTTGCACACTTCGACGATCTTCATTGGCTCGATCTCGAATCCTTTCGCTGTGAGTGTCGCCTTCACATCGTGAACGTGCAACACTCGAAAGCCCTTTTCTTGTGCTTTGGCCTCGATGGCGGCTACTGCTTCGTCCACGCTTTTGGTGGTTTCCACCGTGTAATCGAATTTTTCCATTCTGTTTCCTCTTTGATTTGATTGGTTGTTATTTTGGTTGTGCGACTGGTTTGGTTATTCTCTGTTTTCTCTTGCCCATAATCTTCGTTGGTCGTGATTACTGTTCCTATTCTGGTTTGACGAAGTTGGCTGTAAAGAAATACCATAAGCCATCTATCTTCTTCAGTTGGAATCCTGCCGCCTCTACTAACCGCAGCACGGTCGCGCGGGATTGGTAGTGCGGATCAGGGAAGATTTCTGTGATCGAGAGCGTACCGCCAGGCTTGAGCACCGCATAGGATTGAAGCAATGCCGCCTCCCGATCCGGAATTTCACCCAGCACGGTACAAAGGAAGACCACATCACAACTCTCCGGCGGAACATTGGGTCGCGTGGCGTCACCGAGGATGGTTGTCAGGTTCGAGACACCTGCTTGAGTCGCGCGCACTTTGAGCCGCTCAATCATTCCCGGTTGAATGTCCAGCCCAACGACTTCACCGCCTGGGAGCACCCGCCTTGCGGCAGGGATCAGCAATCGTCCCGGGCCGGGCCCAATTTCCAACACGCGCTGACCAGGCCGTAGCCCTATACGATCCAGAGTTGCTTGTGTTCCGATTAGTCTCTCAAACAAGGGGTTTTCGAGTGAGCCAGCGAATATGGTCGGGCAAGGGAGCGAGCGGCGGCGACTCGTCCATCGCCACCACAAATTGACAGCGATCAGGATAAGAAATGAAATCCCCAGGATGATCAAAACTTTCATCTGCCACCTCTCTCAGGCTGTTTATCCATCATACTAAACAACAATAAGAGGGTAGCGCCAAGCACGATAAAGGTATCTGCCAGATTGAATGTTGGCCAACGGGTTGGACCGAGGCCTACATCAAGAAAATCGGTAACTCGGCCATCCGGCAGGCGGTCAACGAAATTGGCAATTGCCCCACCGAAAATCAGGCCGATGAGCCAGGCCGCCAAGCGCGGCAGTTCACTGGTGCGTATTGCATTTAGAAGCCACACCATCAAGCCGACAATGATGAGACCGGTAACTATCAATGGCCACGACCCGCCATTTGCAAACAGCCCAAATGCCACGCCTGTGTTATAGCCAAGTGTCAGCCGGAAGAATTGTCCAGCAAGCGTCATCGGCTGAAAGGGAACCAAAACCTGTTCAACCCATGTTTTAGTGAGCCAATCCAGTGACAAGGCAACCACCAGGGCTATGAGTGCGCGATAGATCGTTTTCATTTCAATGCCTGCTGCTATTTCTCCGTCCGAGGGATGTTATAGCGTGTACACTCATAGACGCCGCGCGCAACATCCGCCAGTAGTGACTCGGCCAGAGCCAGTAATTCGCCCACGCGATCATCGCTAAGGTGATAGGTGACGTAACGGCCATCCTGTTCTGCTACTACAAGCCCGCAGTCGCGCAAACAGGACAGGTGGTTGGAGGCGTTAGGTTGGGAGAGTCCAGTTATCTCAACGATCTCGCTTACGTTGAGCGGTCCGTTGCGAAGCGCGTCGAGGATTCCCAGTCGAGAGGGATCGCCAAAGCCACGGAATAGCTTGGCTTGGAGGTTAGTTTTGGAGGGAGCGGAGACGGTGATCATAAGTTCCTCATATTGTTATATCAGTATATGATGATATTGTACTCCGTAGCGACCGATTGTCAAGTCTTTTTTATTGGATATCGATCCGTTTAGGAAACCAAATTAGCCAGAATCAGCCGATTATTTGTTTGTGTTGCATGTCACGTACAAAAGATGATAATTGGAAATTGTGGCAGGCGAGGATTGCGGATATGCTATGGAGTGCCATAAGAATTTCGTATTGATATTTATGGGCTACCATAGTACAGGATGTGATGATTATGAGTGAAAGAGAAGAAATGTACTTAGTGACACTGGCGCAACTTGCAGAAGCGGATGTAGCGATGCCAATCAGTGTTTCCCGGCTGGCCAGCGAACTTGGCCTCCAGCCTGTTTCTGTCAACCAGATGGTTCGTAAATTGGAAGGAACCGGATTGGTTTCCTATGAACCCTATAAGGGTGTGACGCTGACAGTGAATGGAGAGCATACAGCCCGTAGTATCCTGCGACACCGTCGTTTGTGGGAAGTATTTTTAGTGGAATGCTTGAAGATACCACTGCGAGAAGCATCTGATTTAGCCTGCCGGATGGAGCATATTTTCCCGGATGAGGCGACAACCAGGTTGGCGACCTTTTTAGGAGGGCCAACCGTCAGTCCTCACGGAAAGCCAATTCCACAGTTGACGCCGAATGAGTCCCTTTGCTCAGATATCCTCTTAACTCAGTTGAAAATTAATCAGCAAAGCCAGATCACTAGAATTGATGCCGATTCAGCTGTCCACAGCTTCCTTTCAAGTGAAGGTCTCAAAGTGGGGGTCACCGTTACTGTCCTCGGCATTGGGAATGGTGGCGCAATCCTGGTAAGAGCAAATGGCTGTTCGGTTTATCTCGCAGAAAATGTTGCTAATACCATCTGGGTGAAAGATCCAGATATTTTCGCAAAACAGACAAATTTGTCCCAGAACTAAGGAGCTTTGATGCAAGATGTACTGATGAACCCCTCGAAAGCCCAGGAAACAAGCGGTGCCAGTTGCCACGGCGGTCTGCAAACCGACACGACTGGATTGCCCTTGATCGCTATTGTCGGCTCGCCAAACGTCGGCAAGAGTGTCCTGTTCAACACCCTGACGGGCGCCTACGTGACCGTATCCAACTACCCTGGCACAACCGTCGAAGTCAGCCGCGGAAAAGGCCGCCTCGCCGATATACAGGTAGGCGTGGTGGATACTCCAGGTATGTATCGCCTAATTCCTCTGACCGATGAAGAGCGAGTCGCCCGCGACATCTTGTTGCAGGAGCGAC
>Ga0070741_10004645_pt1 | contig 31787 bp, 25 predicted proteins | sample Coa_R1_4_FD_66440 | JGI IMG/M metagenome (GOLD analysis project Ga0070741, IMG submission 66440) | Surface soil microbial communities from Centralia Pennsylvania, which are recovering from an underground coalmine fire - Coalmine... | ecosystem: Environmental > Terrestrial > Soil > Unclassified ... | reverse complement strand
GATGGTGATGAACCTCGACAAGTGCATCGGCTGCCACACCTGCTCGGTCACCTGCAAGCAGGTGTGGACGAACCGGCCCGGCACCGAGTACGTCTGGTTCAACAACGTCGAGACCAAGCCCGGGCTCGGCTACCCGCGCCGCTACGAGGACCAGGAGCGCTGGAAGGGCGGCTGGACGCTCGACCGGCGGGGGAAGCTGAAGCTCAAGGCCGGCGGCCGGGGCTGGAAGCTCCTGAACGTGTTCTGGAACCCGGATCTGCCGACGATCGACGACTACTACGAGCCGTGGACGTACGACTACGACACGCTGATCTCGGCGCCGCTCTCGGAGCGCGACCCGGTCGCGCGCCCGTTCTCGCAGCTCACCGGCGAGCCGATGACCGTGCGCGGCGGCCCGAACTGGGACGACAACCTCGCCGGCGCGCCCGAGCACGCGCACGCCGACCCGCTCCTGCGCGGGATCGAGGACCGCGTGCGGATGGAGTACGAGCAGGCGTTCATGTTCTTCCTGCCGCGCATCTGCGAGCACTGCCTCAACCCGTCGTGCGTGGCGAGCTGCCCGTCGGGGGCGATGTACAAGCGCGACGAGGACGGGATCGTGCTCGTCGACCAGGACCGCTGCCGCGGCTGGCGCTTCTGCGTCTCCGGCTGCCCGTACAAGAAGGTGTACTTCAACCACCGCACCGGCAAGGCGGAGAAGTGCACGCTCTGCTACCCGCGCATCGAGGCGGGGCAGCCGACGATCTGCTCCGAGACGTGCGTCGGCCGCATCCGCTACCTCGGCCTCGTCCTCTACGACGCAGACCGCGTCGAGGCGGCCGCCTCCGTGCCCGACGAGCGCGACCTCCTCGAGGCGCAGATGGGGGTGTTCCTCGACCCGTCCGACCCCGAGGTGCAGGCGCAGGCGCGCCGCGACGGGATCCCCGAGGACTGGCTCCAGGCCGCGCTCCGCTCGCCCGTGTACACGCTCGCCGTCCGCTACCGGCTCGCGCTCCCGCTCCACCCCGAGTACCGGACGCTGCCGATGGTCTGGTACGTGCCGCCGCTCTCTCCCGTCGTGAACGCGCTCGAGACCGACGGCTACGAGGCCGACCCCGACGACGTCTTCCCGGCGATCGACGCGCTCCGGATCCCGGTCGAGTACCTCGCGAACCTGCTTTCGGCCGGCGACGCCGACGTGATCCGCGCCGTGCTCCGCCGCCTGGCGGCCATGCGCGCCTACATGCGCAAGCGCGAGGTGCTCGGCGAGGTCGACGAGTCGCTCCCGGCGTCGGTCGGGCTCGGCGCCGCCGACCTCGAGACGATGTACCGCCTGCTCGCGATCGCGAAGTACGACGACCGCTACGTGATCCCGAAGGCGCACGCAGAGCTCGGCCGGAGGCTGATGGAGCAGCAGGGCGCCTGCGGGCTCGACTTCGCCGGCGGCCCCGGCAACTGCGGCGCGGTCGAGCCGCGGACCGGGAACGAGGGATTCATGCTCACCGCGCTCGAGCACGGCGGCGGGCTCCCGGCGGACGCCGCGCCGCCCCGCGTCCACGACGACCTGCTTCGCCCGCTCCTCGACGGCCGGCTCGCCCCGGAGGCGGGGGGGTGAGGGCGCGCGTCGCGGGCGGCGAGGCGTTCAAGCTCTGCGCGGCGCTGCTCCGCTACCCGGACGAGCGGCTCGCGGCGGCGGGGCCTGAGCTCGCCGCGGCCGTCGCCGCGCTGCCGCGCGGGGCCGCGCGGGCCGCGCTCGCGGAGTTCCTCCGGCACCTGGACGGGAAGGCGACGCTCGAGCTCGAGCAGGCGTTCGTGGAGACGTTCGACGTCAGCCGCCGCACGAGCCTCTACCTCACCTACTACGTGCACGGCGACACGCGCAAGCGGGGCGTCGCGCTGCTGCGGCTGAAGCGGCTCTACGCGGCGGCCGGGCTCGAGCTCGTCACCGGCGAGCTTCCCGACTACCTGCCGCTCGTGCTCGAGTTCGCCGCGCTCGCCCCGGCCGAGGGCGAGACGCTCCTGCAGGAGCACCGGCCCTCGCTCGAGCTCCTCCGCGGCGCCCTGCGGGAGGCCGGGAGCCCCTACGCGCTCGTCCTCGACGCCGTCTGCGCGCTCCTCCCGCGCCTGGGCGCGCTCGAGCGCCGGCGCGTGCTCGAGCTCGCCGCCGCCGGCCCGCCGGAGGAGCGGGTCGGGCTGGAGCCGTTCGCGCCGCCCGAGACGATGCCCGGAGCGCGCGTGTGAGCGAGCGCGCCGACCTGTTCGTGTGGCTGGTGCTGCCGTACGTCTCGGTCGCGGTCTTCGTCGCCGGTCACGTGTGGCGCTACCGCCGCGACCAGCTCGGCTGGACGAGCCGCTCGACCCAGCTCCTCGAGAGCCGCCTCCTCGCCTGGGGCAGCACGATGTTCCACTACGGGGCGCTCGCCGTGATCGCCGGCCACGTGCTCGGCATCCTCGTCCCCGAGTCCGCGACGGAGGCGCTCGGGATCGGCGAGCACGTCTACCGCCTGTACGTGTCCGCGATCCCGGGCGCGACCTCCGGGCTCGTCTGCCTCGCGGGCTTCGGGATCCTCGCCTTCCGGCGCACGTCCGTCGCCAGGGTGCGCGTGACGACGACGGCGACGGACGTCGCCGTCTTCGTGCTGCTCGGGGCGCTGATCGGGCTCGGCGAGGTGCAGACGGCGGGCTACAACCTGTTCGGGTCCGGGTACGACTACCGGGAGACCGTCGGCCCCTGGTTCCGCACCCTCGTGTACGACCCGCACCCGTCGCTCATGGCCGACACGCCGGTCGCCTACCAGGTGCACGCCGCGCTCCCGTGGCTCCTCTACGCGGTGTGGCCGTTCAGCCGGCTCGTGCACGTCTGGAGCTACCCGCTGCAGTACCTCGGCCGGCCGTACATCCTCTACCGCCGCCGCTTCGCGCCCGCGGGCCGCTGACCGCTACGCGGGGCCGGCGTCGTCGCCCGCGGCGGCGAGCGCGAGCAGCCCCGCGGCGAGCAGGAAGCTCGTGAGCGCGAGCGTCGGGATCGTGACGAAGCCGAACTCGTCGATCCACTTGGTCGCGCATCCCCCCGGCGCCGAGGCGAGGCACGCCTGCGTCTGCGAGACGACGCCCTCCTCGACGAGGAGGTGGTAGACGGCGATGCCCGCGCCGACGAGCGGCAGCGGCAGCAGGTAGCGCGCGACGCGGAAGTCGACGGCGAGCGCGGCGAGGAGCGCGACCGGCGTGAGCGGGTACAGGCAGATGCGCTCGTACCAGCAGAGCTCGCACGGGACGTACCCGGCGACCTCCGAGAAGAAGAGGCTGCCGCCGGTGCCGAGCGCCGCGACGCCGAACACCGCCCACAGCTCGTAGCCCCAGAGGGCGGAGCGCACGGCCCGGAGCGGCCCCGGGGCCCCGAGCGCGGCCGCGGCCGCGGCGACGAGGCCGGCGGCCACGAGCACCTGGCCCGCGACCCCGAGGAGGGCGAGCACGACCGTGACGCCGTGCGTCACGGCCTCAGCGACCCCGGGCCGCGGTCATCCGTGCGCCCGCCGCGCGCGCGGCGTGCCGCGCAGCTCGACGCCGGCGGCGGTCCGGATCAGCCACACGGCGAGGGCGAGCGAGAGGCCCGTGGCCGCGAGCAGGCCGACGAAGCCGAGGGTGTAGGTGCCGGCGTGGTCTCTGACCACCCCCATGAGGAGCGGCGGGAAGAAGCCGCCGAGCCCGCCGGCCGCGCCGACGACGCCCGCGGCGGCGCCCGCGTCGTGGGGGAACTCGAGCGGCACGAGCTTGAACACGGCGCCGTTGCCCGCGCCGAGGAAGCACGCGAGCGTGAGGCACGTGATCGTGATCGGCACGATCCGCGGCTCGGGCGCGAGCGCGGCGAGGACGGCCGCGTCGACCGCGACCCCGGCGAACGCGAGCGTGAGGACGGGGTAGGCGCCGACCCGGTCGGCGAGCCAGCCGCCGACGGGCCGGGCGAGCGTGGCCGCGATCGAGAAGCCGGCGGCGCGCAGCCCCGCCTGGAAGAGCGAGTAGCCGAACCAGTCCTTGAGCAGCTTCGGCAGGAGGAGCGCCATCGCGACGAAGCCGCCGAAGGTGATGAAGTAGAAGATCGCGAGCCGGTAGAGGCGCCAGCCGGCCCTGAGCATCGCGCCGTAGCGGGCGGGCTGCGCGCGGCGCGGCGCGTCGCGGGCGCCGAGCGCGAAGGCCAGGGAGACGCCGGCGAGCACGCCGCCCGTGATCCAGCCGAGCGCCGGCCGGCCGAGGCCGTGCACGACCGCGGGCGCCGACAGCGCGGCGACGGCGGTGCCGATGTTCCCCATGCCGTAGACGCCGAGCGCCATCCCCTGGCGCTCGCTGGGGAACCACGCGGCGACGAACGGCACGCCGATCGCGAACGACGAGCCGGCGACGCCGAGCAGGAAGCCCACGCCGACGAGCTGCCAGTACCCCTGCGCGTAGCCGAAGAGCACGGCGGGAACGACGGAGAAGGCGAGCAGGAGCGCGAACGCCCGCCGGCCGCCGAAGCGGTCGGTGAGGATCCCGACGGGGATCCGGAGGAGCGAGCCGAGCACGACCGGCACCGCGGTGAGGAACAGCGTCGCGGTGCTCGAGATGCCGAGCGAGTCCTGGAAGCTCTTCGCGAGCGGCGCGATCAGCCCCCACGCCGAGAAGCACGCCATGAAGGCGAGCGTCGCGAGCGCGAGGTTCCAGCCGGGCGTGTGGAGGAGCAGGCGGCGCTGCACACCGGCGATGATGCGCGACACTTGCGCAACCGGCATCCGGGAAAACCCGAAAGCCCCCGCGCCGAACTACGCGGTGCCGGTCCGGTCTACGCGGAGAGGGCGCGCTCGATCGCGCGTGCGAGGGTCTTGCCGTCGGTCGGCCCCTGCAGGTCGACCGGCTTCCCCGCCGTGCCCGTCTTGCCGACGACGATCGTCGGCGTGCTCGTGATCCCGTTCTCGCGGGCGATCCGGTCGACGTCCTCGCCCTGCGCCTTCACCGCGGCCGACTCGCGGTCGGCGAGCAGGTCGGGCACGCGCAGGCCGGGCACGCTCGAGGCGACGTTGACGAGCAGGTCGTCGCTGAGCCAGCCGGTGTTCTCGGCGCCCTGGTTCGCGTAGAGGAGCTCGAGCACGTCGAAGGCGTGGTCCTGGCGCGCCGCCGCGTGGACGGCGGCCTGGCCCCGGAAGGAGTCGGGCCCGATGAACGCCCACGTCCGCAGCACGATCCTCACCTTGCCGGTGCGGACGTACTGGCGGACGACGCCGGGCAGCACCTGGCGCTCGAACTCGCCGCAGTACGGGCACTGGACGTCGACGTACTCGACCATCGTGACCGGCGCGGAGGCCCGCCCCAGGGTCGTCCCGTCCTGCGGGATGCCGTCGAGGAGCGCCGCCACCTCGGCCGCGCCCGGGAGGGCGTTCGCGAGCGAGCCGACGGCCGGAACGTCGGGCGGGGTGGAGGAGCGTCCGGTCAGGACGACCGCGAGCGCGACGGCGGCGACGGCGGCGGCCGCGACCGCGCCGGCGAGCGCGAGCACCCGCGGGGAGGCGCTGCGGGCGCCGGGCCTGCGCGGTGCCCGCGGCTGGGCCGGGACGTGGCGCCGCTCGCGGCTCCGCCTGCCGCTAGGCACGGGAGGCGCGGACCGGACGGCGACGGGACATCTCGCCGAGTGTGTGCCGCGAACCCGCGGGCGGCATCCGCATCCGCCCGGATCTCCGTTGCGGATCATCCGTATGCTCGCCGCCATGGCCGCGATCGAGGTCGAGCGCCTGTGCGTCGTCCGCGGGGGCCGCGAGGTGCTGTCGGACGTCTCGCTCGCGGTCGGGCCCGGGACGGTCACGGGCCTGCTGGGGCCGAGCGGGTCGGGGAAGACGACGCTGATGCGCTCGATCGTCGGAGTGCAGGTCGTGGCGTCGGGGCGCGTGACCGTGCTGGGCGCGCCCGCCGGCACGCCGAGCCTCCGCGCGCGGGTCGGCTACGTGACGCAGGCGCCGTCCGTCTACCTCGACCTGACGGTGCGCGAGAACCTCGCGTACTTCGCGAGCGTGCTCGGCGCGCCGCGGGAGCGGATCGCGCAGGCGCTCGAGGTCGTCGGCCTCGCCGAGCTCGAGCGCCGCGTCGCCCGCACGCTCTCGGGCGGAGAGCTCTCGCGCGCGAGCCTCGCGACCGCGCTCCTCGGAGCGCCGGAGGTGCTCGTCCTCGACGAGCCGACCGTCGGGCTCGACCCGATCCTCCGCCGCGACCTCTGGGAGACCTTCCGCCGCCTCGCGGCGGGCGGGACGACGCTGCTCGTCTCCTCGCACGTCATGGACGAGGCCGACCGCTGCGACCGGCTCCTGCTCCTGCGCGAGGGCGAGCTGCTGGCCGACGAGACGCCCCGCACGCTGCGGGAGCGCACCGGCCGCGACCGGCTCGACGAGGCCTTCCTCGCCTTGGTGGAGGCCGGATGAGCCGGAGGATCGCGCTCGCGACGGCGCTGCGGGTCCTGCGGCAGCTGCGGCGCGACCCGCGCACGATCGCGCTCGTCCTCGGGGTGCCGCCCCTCCTGATCGCGCTCTTCCGCTACGTCCTCGACGGGCAGCCGGCGACGTTCGACCGCGTCGGCGGGCCGATGGTCGGGATCTTCCCGTTCACGACCATGTTCGTCGTCACGTCGATCGCGATGCTGCGGGAGCGGACGACCGGGACGCTGGAGCGCCTGATGTCGCTGCCGCTCGCGAAGCTCGACCTGCTGCTCGGCTACGGCCTCGCGTTCGCGGCGGTCGCCGCGGTGCAGGCGTCGGTCACGTCGGCGGTGGCGTTCGGGCTGCTCGGGCTCGACGTCCGCGGCGCCGTCTGGGTGGTCGTGCTGCTCGCGGTCGCGAACGCCGTGCTCGGGATGTCGCTCGGCCTCTTCTTCAGCGCCTTCGCCCGCACGGAGTTCCAGGCGGTGCAGTTCATGCCGGCGGTCGTCCTCCCGCAGGTGCTCCTCTGCGGGCTGATCGTGCCGCGCGCGCGGATGGAGCACGTGCTCGAGGGGGTCTCGTACGCGCTCCCGCTCACCTGGGCCTACGACGCGCTCGACCACGCGGTCCGGGGAGGCGCGCACGGCGCCGTCGTGCGCGACGCGGCGATCGTCGCGGGCGTCGCCGCGGCCGCGCTCGCGCTCGGCGCGACCACCCTCCGACGGCGGACGGGCTGAGGAGCCTAGGACGGCCCGCCGGGCTTGAAGACCATCAGCACGACGATCGCCGCCACCAGCGCTCCGGAGAGGTAGTTCGCGGCGAGCGCGAGCCGGTCGTCGAGGAGCGCGCGCAGCTCCGCGGTCGCGCTCTCCCCGCGCTCGGCGAGCGCGCTCGCGAGCTTCCGCGCCCGCTTCGGGCGCTGCCCGCCGAGCGCGCCCGCGACGGCCATCGCGGCGTAGAGGCCGATCGCGGCGTCGACCCACCCGGCGTCGTAGCCGATCTCCTCGAGGTCGACGAGCCAGAGCCCGAACGCGAGCACGAGCAGCCCGCCGAGGCCGACGAGCCCGACGCCGACGCGGGTCAGGCCGAGGAGGAGCGCGACCTCGCGCGGCTCGGCGCGGCGCCGCGCGGCCTCGAAGGCGACGGCGGCGACGGCGGCGCCGGCGACGAGCAGGAACGCGCCGAGGAGGTGGAGGAAGAGCGCCCACTCCTCGGCGCCGGCGGCTGCGACGACCATCGCCCCGATTCTGACGGCTGCGCGCTCAGGCTGCGGCGCCGAGCCGCAGGAGCCGCTCGGCGACCTCGTCGGCCCAGGTGTCGACCGCGTCGCGGTCCGGGACGTCCGACGGCGGCATGGGGTCGAACGGGAAGCGGTGGCCGGACGGCTCGGACGCGCCCGCGAAGAGCGCGGTCGAGAACGGGCGCAGCGCCGGCTCCCGCGCGAGCGCCGCGTCGAGCTGCCGGTGCGAGGCCGCGGCCTGCTCCGGCTCGAGCGGGCCGGGCCGCATCCCGAAGACGGCGGCCGGGAGCTCGGCGAGCCGGTCGCGGTGGCGGCGCAGGAACCTCCGCGCGTCGCGGTGCAGGCCGCCGGCGTCGACCGCGCTCCCGAGGACCGCGCCGCGGTAGCCGTCGAGCGTCACGGCGTCGTCGGCCCGGCGGACGTCGGCGGCGAGGCCGCGGGCGGCGAGGCGCGCCGCCACCTCCCTCGCGACCTCCCCGGCGCAGCCGTGCTCGGTCGCGTACACGACGAGGATCAGGGGCGGGACCGGCATGGGCGGAGGGAAGCGCGCCGGCGGCGCTCCGCCATCGGGCTCGGCGCTGCTCGAAGATCCGTAGAAATCCGTATCCGACCTGCGGGCGCCCACGTGGCGCGGCGGGCGCCGGAGGCGCATCCTGCAGCGGATGGACGCATGGAGGCGGTGACGACGATCCGGGTTCTCGTCTGCGACGACCACGCCCTCGTGCGCTCGGGCCTGAAGCGGCTGCTCGAGAGCGAGCCCGACTTCCGGGTCGTCGCCGAGGCCGCCGACGCGGAGCAGGCGGTCGAGGGCGTCTCGCAGGAGCGCCCCGACGTGCTCCTGCTCGACGTCGTCATGCCGGGCCGGAGCGGGATCGAGGCGATCTCCGACCTGCTCTCCGCCTCGCCCGAGACGCGCATCCTCGTGCTCTCGATGCAGGACGACCCGAGCTACGTCCGCAGGGCGTTCGCCGCGGGCGCGCACGGCTACCTGCTCAAGGAGGCCGCGGACGCCGAGCTCGTGCAGGCGATCCACGACGTCGCCGCCGGCCACCGCTACGTCCACCCGGCCCTCGGCGCCCGCCTGGCCGCCGCCGAGGCGGAGGCGCACGAGCGCGCCGAGGCCGACCCGCTCTCCGAGCGAGAGCACGAGGTCCTCCGCCTGCTCGCGCTCGGGCACACGAACCAGGAGATCGCGAAGCTCCTCTTCATCTCGGTGCGCACGGCCGAGACCCACCGCGCGCGGATCATGCAGAAGCTCCGGCTCTCGAGCCGGGCCGAGCTCGTGCGGTACGCCCTCGCCTCCGGCGCGCTCGAGTCGGACCGCGCCGGCGCGGCGTAGTTCCGTTCGATCCCTGACGGGCAATGCGGGTTCCTGCGGATGCCCGCGCGCACCCGGACGGCGAGGCTTCGGCGAAAGGAGGCCGACATGTCAACGTTCTTCACCGTTCTCGTCCTGGCTCTCGTGCTCGCCGTGCTGGCCGTGATCGCCTACGCGCTGTTCGAGATGAGCCCGTTCGGGCGTCACTCCGACCACTACCGCGACGCGGGCGGGAAGCGGCGCTGGGAGAGCCCGAACCTCGAGGACGGGCACTACTAGCGGCGGCCGCGCGGGCGCGCCGCGGCCGAGGCTCCTCGAGCAGCCGCAGCACCGCCCGCTCGATCGCCCCCTGCGTCGCCGGCGACCGGTCCTCGTCGCGCTCGGCGAGCCCGTCGAGCGCCCGCGAGATCGTCACGCCGGCGCGGTAGCGGTCGAACACCCTCGGGTCGACGTAGGAGGCGCGGCAGACGGCCGGCGTGTTCCCGAGGTGGTGCGCGACCTCCGCGACCGCACGGTTGACGGCACGCCCGCGGGCGGCCGGCGACGACGCCCGCTCCGCCACCGCGAGCGCGACGGCGGCGAGCACCGTCGCGTGCCAGGTGCGGAAGTCCTTCGCGCTGAACTCGCCGCCCGCGACCTCCTTGACGTACGCGTTGATCTCGTCCGACCGGACCGCGAAGAGCCGGCGCCGGCGCCGCGCCCGCAGCGACGCGACCACCGCGTGCACGTCGGGGTCGACGACCGCATGCACCCGCCGCCTGCTGCCCTTCGCCGGGTAGTCGAAGACGAGCCGCCCGCCGTCCGCGAGGCGCACGTGCCCGCGCTCGAGCGTCGCGAGCCCGTAGCCGCCGTTCTCGTCCGCGTACTCCTCGCCGCCGACGCGGAAGAAGCCGCGGTCGAGCAGGCGCACCGCGCACGCGAGCTCCCGCCGCGGGCCGCCGGCGAGCAGGTCGGCCGCGGCGGCGGCGCGCAGGCGCGGGAGGGCACGCGCGAACGCGAGCATCCGGTCGAACTTCGCCTGGTCGCGTCGCTCCCGCCAGCGCCGGTGGTAGCGGTACTGGCGCCGGCCCGCGGCGTCGGTGCCGACGGCCTGCAGGTGGCCGTTCGGGTCCGGTGAGATCCAGACGTCGTCCCAAGCCGGCGGGAGCGCGAGCCCGCGGATGCGCGCGAGCGTCGCGGCGTCCTCGACGCGGCGTCCGTCCGCGTGCTCGTACGCGAAGCCCCGGCCGCGCCGCCTGCGGGTGATCCCGGGCGCGCCGCAATCCGAACGTCGCAGTCGCCCGGGCATCGCCGGTTGAACGGTGCCGGCCCGCATCCGGGTGCGCGGCCGCTCAGCGGGCGAGCAGCTCGGCGAGCGCCCGGCCCAGCTCGCCGACGGTGAACGGCTTCTCGACGAAGGCCGAGCGGGGCGTGAGCCCGCTGCGGCGCACGAGCACGTCCTCGGTGTAGCCGGACATGAAGAGGACGCGCAGCGAGGGGGAGCGCTCGAGGAGCTGCTCGGCGAGCAGCGTGCCCGCGAGCTCCGGCATCACCACGTCGGTGACCAGGACCTCGACGCCTCCGGCGCACGCCTCGAACGTCTCGAGCGCCTCTCGCGGGGACCCGGCGACGAGGACGTCGTAGCCGAGCTCCTCGAGCATGCGCGAGACGAGGCCCCGCACGGCCGGCTCGTCCTCCACGAGCAGCACGCTGCCCGCGCCCCGGACGGGCTCGGCCTCCGCCTGCCCCTCCGCCGCCGGCTGCTCCTGGGCGCGCGGGAGGTAGATCTTCACGGTCGTCCCCAGGCCGGGCTCCGAGTAGAGGTGGACGGTGCCGCCCGCCCGGTCGACGATGCCGTAGACGGTCGCCAGCCCGAGCCCGGCGCTCGTGCCGGGCTCCTTCGTCGTGAAGAAGGGCTCGAGCGCGCGCCGCCGCGTCTCGTCGTCCATCCCGGCGCCCGTGTCGGAGATCGTGAGCGACACGAACTCGCCGCCCGCCGGGAGGTCGGGCCAGCCGGGCTCGACGGTGACGTTGCGCGTCTCGATCGTGAGCTGCCCGCCGTTCGCCATCGCGTCGCGCGCGTTCAGGACGACGTTCGTCACCACCTGGTCGAGCTGCCCGGGGTCGATCTTCACCGGCCACACCCCGTCGTCGAGCCGGGCCTCGACCTCGACGTCTTCCCCGATCACGCGCGCGAGCAGCACCTCGAGGTCGCGGACGCGCCGGTTGAGGTCGAGCACCCGCGGGCTGACCGGAAGGCCCCTGCTGAACACGAGGAGCCGGCGCGTGAGGTCGGCGGCCCGCTGCGCGGCGGCGCGGATCTCGAGCGCGTCGTGGTGCGGCCGGCTCCCCTCCTCGAGCTCCGCGAGGAGGAAGCCGGCGTAGCCGAGGATCGCCGTGAGCATGTTGTTGAAGTCGTGCGCGATCCCGCCCGCGAGCCGGCCGACGGCCTCGAGCTTGCGCGTCTGGACGAGCGCCTCCTCGAGCCGGTGGCGCGCCGTGATGTCGGTGATCACCGCGGCGACCAGCAGGCCCTGGTCGGTGCGGACGGCGCTGAGGCCGATCTCGACCGGCAGCTCCCCCCCGTCCTTGCGTCGCGCGGTCAGGTCGAGCCCGGAGCCCATCGGGCGGTTGTGGGGCTCGTCGACGAATCCCGCCCGGTGGCCGCGGTGGAGCTCGTGGAGGTGCTCGGGCAGGAGCAGCTCGACGGAGGCGCCGACGAGCTCCGCGCGGTCGTAGCCGAAGAGCGCCTCCGCCGCCGCGTTCACGAGCACGATCTCGCCGCGCTCGTCGACGACGACGACGGCGTCCGTCAGCACCTCGATCACGCGATCGAGGCTGATCTGCCGCCCGGCTCCCGCCGCCTCCGCCACCCCTCGGCGCACGATACCCACGGCCTGCCAAATGGCAAGCGCGCGCGGCGGCGCGCGTCAGGCCGCGAGCGGGTCCTCGTCGGGGAGGAGCGCGGCCACGAGCTCCGCCACGCGGGCCGCGTCGCCGTGCTCGAGCCCCGCGCGCACCGCCGCCGAGAGCTGGCGGACGAAGCTCGAGGTGCCCTCGATCGCGCTGCGCAGCTCGGCCAGCTCGGGGCCGACGTCGCCCCCGGAGGCGGCCGTGCCGGCCGCGAGGTCGACGTGCGCCCGCAGCACCAGCAGGTCGTTCGCGAGGCGGTGGGTGACGGCGCGGGCGGCGGCCGCGAACGCGAGTTCGTCCATGCTCTCGTTGTCGGCGCCGAGGGGCCCCGCCGAGTCCCCCGTTCGTGTCGGGTTCAGGCCTCGAGCGCGAGCAGGGCGTCCACGACGGCGGGGTCGAACCCGCGTCCGCGGTCGGCCCGGATCGACCGGAGCGCCTCGACGGTCGAGAGCGCCGGCCGGTAGGGCCGGTCGGAGGTGAGCGCGTCGAAGACGTCCGCGACGGCCGCGATCCGGCCCGCGATCGGGATCTCCTCGCCCGCGAGCCCGCGCGGGTAGCCGCTGCCGTCGAAGCGCTCGTGGTGCGTCCAGGCGATCAGGTCCGCGAGCTGCATGAGCTCGCTCTCGCCTCCGGCCAGGATGGCGTGGCCGATCGCCGCGTGGGCCTCGATCCGGCTGCGCTCGGCGGGCTCGAGCGGAGCCTGCTTGAGCAGCAGGTCGTCGGCGACGCCGACCTTGCCGACGTCGTGGAGCAGGCTGGCGAGGCGGAGCGTCTCGGCGTGCTCGTCGCTCCAGCCGAGGGCGCGCGCGAGCCTGGCGACGAGGACGCTCATCCGCTCGAGGTGGGAGCCGGTCTCGGGGTCGCGCGAGTCGACGGCGCGGGCGAGCCGCTCGACGGCCTCCGCGCGCGAGCTCTCGAGCTCGCGCGTCCTGCGCTCGACGAGCTCGGCCAGGCGCTCGCGGTGCATCCTGTTCTCCTCGGCGAGCGCGCGCCGCCGCAGCGCCCCGGCGACCGCGATCACGAGCTCGTTCGGCTCGAAGGGCTTGATCACGTAGCCGTACGCGCCGCCTTCGAGCGCCTCGTCGGCGACCTCCGGGTCGTCGCGCATGGTGACCATCACGGTCGCGACGTGCGGATGCCCCGCCGAGACGCGCCGCACGAGCTCGAGGCCCGACTCGCCCGGCATGTTGACGTCCGAGACCATCACGTCGGGCGGAGCGGCCTCGACGGCGGCGAGCGCCTCCGCCGCGTCCGCGGCCTCCGCACAGGCATACCCGTGACGCTCGAGCACACGCACCGCGAGCCGCCGCGCGACCGGCTCGTCGTCGACGACGAGCACGTGGGCGGATGCGGCGGAGGCGGCGCTCATCCGGGCGCGATCCGGTCGAGCGCGCCGCGCACGTTCAGGGCGAGCGACTCGGGGGTGAACGGCTTCTCGAGGAAGGCGCCGCCGAGCCTGTCCTCGCCCGGGGCGTAGCCGGTCATGTAGACGGCCGCGCGGACGCGGCCCTCGGCGCGCAGCGTCTCGACGAGCTCGCGGCCGGTCATGCCCGGCATGAGGAGATCGGTGAGGACGAGGTCGTACGGGCACTCCGCGCCGCGCGCGAGCTCGAGCGCCGCGGCCCCGTTCGGCGCCGGGGTGACGGCGTAGCCGAGCCGCTCGAGCAGCGTCCCGACGTACCGCCGCACCGCCGGCTCGTCCTCGACGAGGAGCACGCGCTCCGTCCCGCCCTGGGAGCGGCGCTCGGGCGGCGCCTCGGCCGGCGCGGGCCGGACGGCGACCTGCGGGAGGACGAGGGTCACCGTCGTCCCCTCGCCCGGCGCGCTCACGACCTCGACGCGCCCGCCCCACTGCTCCGCGACCCGCGCGACGATCGCGAGCCCGAGCCCGGTCCCGCGGCCGGGACCCTTCGTGGTGAAGAACGGCTCGAACGCCCGGGCGAGCGTGTCGCGGTCCATCCCGGTGCCCGTGTCGCTCACCGAGAGCCGGACCTCCCCGGCGCCGGCGCTCGTCGCCACGACGAGGTCGCCGCCGCGGGCCATGGCGTCGCGGGCGTTCACGGCGAGGTTCACGAGCACCTGCTCGAGCTCCGCGCGGTCGCCGAGGACGCCGCAGCCGCGCTCGTCGGCCTCGATGCGCAGGCGCACGTGCTCGCCGATCACGCGGTCGAGCATCGTCGCGACGTCGGCGACCACCTCGTTCGCGTCGAGCACGCGCCGCTCCGCGGTCTCGCGACGCGCGAACGAGAGCAGCTGCCGCGTGAGCTCGGCCGCGCGGGCGGACGCCTTGCAGATCTCCTCCGCCTCGGCGGCGCCGAGGCGGTCGCGCAGCGCGGCGCCGTAGCCCCCGATCACCTGGAGCAGGTTGTTGAAGTCGTGCGCGATCCCCGGGGCGAGCCGGCCGAGCGCGTCGAGCCGCTGCGCGCGCTCGAGCTCGGCCTCGCGCCGCTCCAGCTCGCGCACGATCGGCTTGCCGGCGCGCAGGCGCGCGCAGCGCGCGGCAAGCTGGGCCGGAAGGCTCTCGACCGCGGGGAGCCCGGGGTCGAGGGCGGCGTCGACCGCGGCGAGGAGCTGGTGCGGGAGGACCGGCTTCGCGAGCACCAGGCAGCGCGGGTCGAGCCCGAGCCCGGCGAGCTCCTCGGGCTTGTAGTGCGCCGTCAGGATCAGGATCCGCTGCTGCCTCGTGGACGCGTGCGCCCGCAGCTCCTGGACGACGTCCAGCCCGTCGAGCTCGGGCATGAGGAGGTCGAGCACGACGAGGTCGGGCGCGTCCTGCTCGACCGCCTCCAGCGCCTTGCGGGAGCTCTCGAAGGCGACCGTCTCGTAGCCGCTCGCCTCGAGGACGAGCGACACGAGCTCGCGGTCGGCGAGCGTGTCGTCGACGACGAAAACGGAGCTCATCGCGGCGTCTCCTCGGCGTCGGGGGGCGGCGGGAGGAAGCTCGCGATCTGGCCGGCGAGGCGGTCGGCCTCGATCGGCTTCGCGATGTAGCCGGTGAACCCGGCCTTCAGGATCAGCTCGCGGTCGCCCGGCATCGCGAGCGCGGTGACGGCGACGAAGGGGACGCCGTCGAGGTCCTCGTTCTCCCGCAGGGCGCGGGCGGTCTCGAAGCCGTCCATCTCGGGCATCTGGATGTCGACGAGGGCGATGTCGGGCACGCGCTCGCGCGCGAGCTCGACCGCCCGCGCGCCGCTCGGCGCCGGGATCGGCTCGTGGCCGAACGCCCTCAGCAGGAAGACCATCAGCTCGAGGTTCTCGCGGTTGTCCTCGACGACGAGCACCGTGGCCACGTCACGCCTCCTCGAGCTCGAGCGTGAAGCGGCTGCCCTCGCCGGGCCGGCTCTCGCAGCGGATGCTGCCCCCGAGGCTGTGCGCGAGCTTCTGGCTGATGTAGAGCCCGAGCCCGGTCCCGTCGTGCCGGCGCGTGGCCGACGAGCCGCCCTGCTCGAACGCCTGGAAGAGCTTCGCCTGGTCCTCGAGGCTCATCCCGGCGCCCGTGTCGGCGACGCTCAGCTCGACGGCCGCCGGCCCGCGCTGGGCCTCGATCGCGATCGTGCCGGCCTCGGTGAACTTGATCGCGTTCGAGAGCAGGTTGAGCAGGATCTGGGCGAGCGCGCGCCGGTCGGCCACCACCTGCACGTCGGGCGCGACGTCGCAGCGGACCTCGAGGCCCTTCTCCTCGGCGAGCGGGCCGAGGGTGGCGACGACCTCGTCGACCGCCTCGCGGCACGAGAGCCGCTCGGGGACGAGGTCGAGCTTGCCGGCCTCCACCTTGGCGAGGTCGAGCAGGTCGTTGATGAGCGAGAGGAGGTGCTTGCCGCTCGACTGGACCGTCTCGATCTGGCCCCGCTGCTGGCCGGTGAGCTCGCCGGCGTAGCCCTGGAGGAGCGCGCCCGTGTAGCCGATGATCGAGTTCAGCGGCGTGCGCAGCTCGTGGCTCATGCTGGCGAGGAAGCGGTCCTTCGAGAGGTTCGCGCGCTCGAGCTGCGTGTTCGTCTCGCGCAGCGTCTCCTCGGCCTGCTTGCGCTCGGTGACGTCGCGGGCGGCCGCGACGACGCCCTGGAGCTTGCCGTCCCGGTCGGTGAACGTCGCCGCGTTGAAGAGCACGACGGTCTCGTCCCCGTGCCGGCTCCGGGCGACGAGCTCGACGTTCGTGACGAGCCCTTCGCGCACCGCGGCCCGGATCGCGTCGTCGACCCGCTCGGGGTCGGTCACGTACTCGCGGAACGGCGTGCCGACCAGCTCGGCCCGGCTTCGGCCCGTGAGCTCCTCCATCTGCTGGTTCACGTCGGTGATCACGCCGAGCGGGTCGGTCGCCATCATCGCGTCGGTGTTCGCCTCGATCACCGACCGCGTGTAGAGCTGCGAGTCGCGGAGTTGCTGCTCGAGCTCGCGCTGCGCGGTGATGTCGCGGGCTGCGGCGAGGATGCCGAGCGGGGCACCGTCGGCGTCGGTGAAGACGCCGGCGTTGAAGCTCACGGCGACCTTGCGCCCGTGGCGGGTGACGAAGACGAGCTCGTAGCCGAGCACGCGTCCGTCGGCGAGCGTCTTCTCGACGCCCCTGCGTGCCAGCTCGGGGTCGGTGAAGTAGTCGGCGAACCTCGAGTTGACGAGGTGCCGCCGCGAGTAGGCGGTGAGGCTCGTCGCCTCCTCGTTGACGTCCGTGATCGTCCCGTCGGGGGCGATCGCGAACTGCGCGTCCGGCGACGCCTCGATCAGCGACCGGTTGTAGGACTGCTGCTCCTCGAGCTTCGTCTGCAGGCGCGCCTGGTCGGAGGTGTCGCGGGCGGAGGCGAAGATGCCCTGCGTGGTGCCGGTGGCGTCGTGGTAGGTCGAGGCGTTGAAGGACACGACCGTCTTGCGCTCGTTCTTGGCGAGCAGGACGAGCTCGTAGTTCGTGACCGCGCCGTCCGAGAACGTCTGCTTCACGCCGCGGTCGGCGAGGTCCGGGTCGGTGAAGTGGTCCTTGAACGGCGTGCCGATCAGCTCCTCGCGCGAGCGCGCGGTCAGCCGGCACATCTGCTCGTTGACGTCGGTGACGAACCCGTCGGGGTCGACCGTCACGAGGCCGTCGAGCGACGACTCGATCAGGCCGCGCAGGTACGACTGCTGCTCGCGGAGCCGGTCCTCGAGACGCACGCGGTCGGTGATGTCGCGTGCCGACGCGAAGATCCCTCGGACCTCGCCGTTCTCGCTCTGGAAGACGGACGCGTTGAACGAGACCTGGAGCTGGCGGCGCGTGCGCGAGACGATCGTGAGCGCGTACTCGGTGACGAACCCCCCGTCGAACGTCTTCTGGACGCCGTCGCGGGCCCGCTCGGGCTCGCTGAAGTAGTCGGCGAACGGGGTGCCGATCAGCTCGGCGCGGGTGTAGCCCGTCATCTCGCACATGCGCTCGTTGACGTCGGAGATGAAGCCCTCCCGGTCGACGGTGACGAGGCCGTCCACGGAAGACTCGATCAGGCCGCGGTTGTAGGCGTGCGACTCGCGGAGCTGCTCCTCGAGCGCCTTCTGCTCGGTGATGTCGCGCGCCGCGGCGAACACGCCCTCGAGCTCCCCCTCGCGGTCGTGGAACGTGCTCGCGTTGTAGGAGACGACGGTCTCGCGGCCGTCCTTCGCGCGCGCGGTCAGCTCGTAGTTCGTGACCTGGCCCTTGCGCAGCACGAGGCGGATGCCCTCCTCCGCGCGGTCCGCGTCGGTGAAGTAGTTCTTGAAGGGGGTGCCGATCAGCTCGTCGCGGGTGCAGCCGGTGAGCAGCTCCATCTGCCCGTTCACGTCGGTGATGACCCCGAGCGGGTCGGTCGTCATCAGCGCGTCGATGTTCGACTCGATCAGCGACCGGGTGTAGAACTGCGAGTCCGACGCGCGCTCCTCGAGCGACTTCTGCTCGCCGATGTCGCGCGCCGAGGCGAAGACGCCGCGCACGTCGCCGGATGCGTCGCGGAAGACCGCGGCGTTGAACGAGACGGGGATCCTCCGCCCGTCGGCCGACAGGAGCGTGAGCACGTAGTTCGTGACCGAGCCGGCCTCGAAGGTGAGGCGGACGCCCTCCTCGGCGAGCTCGCGCTCGGCGAAGTGCTCCGCGAACGGCGCGCCGATGAGGTGCGCCCGCGGCCGGCCCGCCATCCTGCACATCGTCTCGTTCACGTCGGTGATCGTCATCGACTCGTCGACCGTCAGCAGCCCGTCGACCGACGCCTCGATCAGGCCACGGTTGTACGCCCGCTCCTCGGCGAGCTGGCGTTGCAGCGCGGCCTGCTCGGTGACGTCGCGCGCCGAGGCGAAGATGCCGCGGACGACGCCCGCCTCGTCCCTGAACACCGCGGCGTTGAAGGAGACGAGGATCTCGGCCCCCCGCTTCGTGCGCAGCGTGAGCTCGTAGTTCGACGCCGACCCCTGGTCGAACGTGAGCCGGACGCCGCGCGCGGCGGCCTTGGGATCGGTGAAGTAGCTCGGGAACGGGCTCCCGATCAGCTCCTCCCGCGTGTACCCGGAGAGGCGACACATCGTCTCGTTCACGTCCGAGACCACGAGCATCGGGTCGACGGTGACGAGCCCGTCGAGGGAGGCTTCGATGAGGCCGCGGTTGTAGCCGCGCTCCTCGGCGAGCTGGCGCTGCAGCGCCGCCTGGTCGGTGATGTCGCGCGCCGAGGCGAAGATGCCGTTCACCTCGCCGCCGGGGCCGCGGAAGACGGAGGCGTTGAAGGAGATCTGCCGCTCGTTTCCGTCCCGGGTCCGCAGCGAGAGCACGTAGTCGGTGACGACCCCCTTGGCGAACGTCTCGCTGACGCCGGCCGAGGCGTCGTCCGGCTCGGTGAAGTAGTCCGCGAACGGCGTCCCGATCAGCTCCTCGCGGGTGTGCCCCGACATGCGGCACATGCCGTCGTTCACGTCGGAGATGATCCCGGCGGGGTCGACGGTGATCAGCCCGTCGACCGGCGCCTCGATCAGGCCGCGGTTGTAGCGCTCGGAGTCGCGGAGCTGCCGCTCGAGCGCCTTCTGCTCGGTGATGTCGCGGGCGGCGGCGAAGACGCCCTGGAGCCGTCCCTCGCGGTCGAAGAAGGTGCTCGCGTTGTAGGAGACGACGGTCTCGCGGCCGTCCTTCGCGCGTGCGGTCAGCTCGTAGTTCGTGACCTTGCCCTCGCGCAGCACGAGGCGGATGCCGTCCTCGGCGCGGCCGGGCTCGGTGAAGTAGTCCTTGAACGGCGTCCCGATCAGCTCCTCCCGGCCGTGGCCGGTGAGCAGCTCCATCTGCCCGTTCACGTCGGTGATGAGGCCGAGCGAGTCGGTCGTCATGAGCGCGTCGACGTTCGACTCGATCAGCGAGCGCGTGTAGAACTGCGTCGCCTCGAGCTCGCGGGTGAGGCGGAGCTCGTCGGAGATGTCCTTCGACATCAGGAGCAGGCCGACCGGCTCGCCGGCCGAGTCCGTGCGGGGCGTCACGACCACGCGCGCGACGAACGTCGAGCCGTCCTTGCGGACCCGCTCGACGACGCCCTCCCACTTCTTGCGCTCGAGCGCCGAGGCGATGATCTCCTGCGGGAGGCCGGCCGCGATGTCGGCCGAGGTGTGAAGGACCGACGACTCGCGGCCGAGGATCTCGTCCGGCTCGTAGCCGTAGAGGCGCCGGGCGCCCTCGTTCCAGACGAGGATGCGCCCCCTCAGGTCCTTCCCGATGATCGAGTACTCGGTCGACGCCTCGAGGACGTTGCCGATCAGCTCGAGCGCCTCGACGGGGTCGTCGACGATGTGCGAGGGGACGAGCGTCTTCGGCCTGGCCATGCCCGCAGGATCGCGCGGAGCGCGCGCGTCCGTGTCCCCCTTTCGTGGCCGGCCCGCTACGAGGAGAGGAAGCGGTCGAGCACGGCCGCCGCCCGGTCGAGCTCGAGCGGCTTCGTCAGGTAGTCGTCGGCCCCGGCCTCCAGGATCCGGCGCACCGTCTCGCGCGCGCCGTCGCCGCTCAGCGCCACGACGGGCGTCGCCCTGAGCGTCTCGTCGCTCCGGAGCTGGCGGAGCACCCCCTCGCCGCTCCCGTCGGGCAGCTCGAGGTCGAGGAGGACGAGGTCCGGGAGGAGGGCCCGCGCCAGGCGGACGCCCTCGGCCGCCGTCCCGGCGCCGACGAGCTCGACGCCGCGGCCGCGGAGCATCAGCTCGACGAGCTTCCGGCTCGTGGCGCTGTCCTCGACGTAGAGGACGCGCGCCGTCCCGCTGCGGCGCCGCGGCCTCGACGGGAGCTCGGCGTCCGCGGCGGCGAGCTCGACGCGGAAGCAGGTGCCCGACCCGGGCTCGCTCTCGACCGCGATCCGTCCGCCCATCGCCTCGACGATCCGGCGCGTGAGCGACAGGCCGAGCCCGAGCCCGCCCGGCTCGGCCTCCCGCCCGAGCCGGTCGTAGGGCACGAAGAGCCGCTCGAGGTCCTCGGGGGCGACCCCCTGGCCGGTGTCCTCGACCTCGACGTGCACGCGCCGGCCGCCGGCGCGACGCGCCCGGACGACGACCGAGCCGCCGCGGCGGTTGTACCGGACCGCGTTCGTGACGAGGTTGAGGAGCGCCTGCTTGAGCCGGCTCGCGTCGGCGGCCACGAGCAGGCCCGGCTCGAGCCGCGGCTCCTCGAGCGTGACGCCGTAGTCGGCCGCGAGCGTCCGCGCGAGCTCGAGCACGTCCCCGACGACCGCCGCGAGCCCGACGGAGCCCACCTCGACGCGGAGCTGGCCCGCCTCGATGCGCGCCGTGTCGAGGAGCTCCTCGACGAGGGCGGTCATGTGCTCGGCGGCGCTCGAGAGGTGGCGCGCCGCCTCGAGCTCGTAGGGGGGGAGGTTCCCGCCCGTCGCGAGCAGACGCGAGAAGCCGCGCACCGCGTTCAGCGGCGTGCGCAGCTCGTGGCTGAGCCGGGAGAGGAACGCCGTCTTCGCGGCGTTCGCCCGCTCGGCCTCGGCGCGCGCCTCCGCGAGCCTCGCGGTGCGCTCCTCGACCCGGCGCTCGAGGTCGCCCGCGAGCCGGCCGAGCTCGGCCGCCGACCGCTCCCGGTCGACCGTCCGCCGCTCGAGGCTCGCCGCCATCGAGTCGACGGCCTCGCCGAGCTCGCCCAGCTCGCCGTCCCTCGCCGAGAGGCCCGTTCGCGCGGCGAGGTCCCCGGCGCCGAGCCGCCGGGTCGTGTCGACGAGGGCGCGGAGGGGGCGCTGGAGCGTCACCCGGGCGAGCCAGAGCGCCGCGGCGAGCCCGGCGAGGCCGAGGAGCGCGGCGATCGCGAGGTTGCGGCGGAGCTGCGCGTCGACGCTCGCGTACGCCTCGCCGGCGGGCACGCCGACCGCGACCTCCCAGGGCCCCACCGGCTCGAAGCCGTAGACGCGGCGGACGCCGTCGATCCCGCGCACCTCGGCGAGGCCGCCGCCCTCCTCGAGCGCCGCCCGCAGGCCCGCCCCTGCGCCCTTCCCCACCCAGCGGGCCGCGTCCGGGCGCCGGGCGAGCACCCGGCCGTCCGCGTCGAGGAGCGTGAGCGCCGCGCCGGCGCGCAGGGGCCCGCTTCCGAGCAGCCGCTCGAGGAGGGCGACGTCGATCTCGCCCACGACCGCGGTCGCGGCGCCGGCCGGCGCCCGCACGGGCTGCGCGAGCGGGACGCCGAACCCGCCCCCCGGCCGCCGCTCGAGCCCGCCGACGGCGAGGCGGCCCGTCGCACGGGCCGCCGCGGCGGCCTCGGTCCCGACGGCCTCGCCGCGCGCCGCCAGGGGCGCGCCGCAGAGCGCGCGGCCCCGGGCGTCCACGACCGCGAGGCGGGCGAACTGAACCGGGCCGCGCGCGACGGAGGCGAGCAGGCGATCGCACGCCGGGGAGGGCGCGTGCCGCGCCTCCTCGGCGCCGGCCGCCAGGCCGAGCACGACCGCGGCGCCGTCGAGCGCCTGGCGCTCCGCGCCGGCGACGAGGTTCACGTCGCGCCGGAGCTCGGCCTGCGCCTGCGCGCGGGCGCTCGAGCGCCCGTGGACGGCGTCGTAGACCGCGATCCCGAGCGCCGGGACGATCGCGACCGCGGCGAGGACCGCGACCCGCCCGGCGAAGCTCGACGGCAGCGGCCGCCTCCCTGCGGCGGGCGCCGGCGCCCCGCGCGAGGCGCCGAGCCGGTCGCGCTCCCGTTCGACCAGGCGCAGGGCGGCCGCGACCTCCTCGAGGTCGGCAGGCTCCTCGGCGAGCAGCTCCTCGATCGAGGCGCAGAGGCCGGCGAGCGCCTGGTCGCCGACCGTCGCCGCCGCGCCGCGCAGCGCGTGCGCCTGGCGCGCCGCGTCGTCGCGCGCGCCGGCCGCGCCGCCGACGAGCCGCTCGAGCGCGGCCGCGAGCTCCTCGAGCCGCGCCGGAGCGTCGGCGGCGAACGCCGCCGCGAGCTCGCGGCGCAGCTCCCGGTCGAGCGTCGTCACCGCGTCTGGTCCGGGGGCCGCAGGAGGAGGCCGCGCCGCTGCGCCTCGGCGACCGCCTCGCCGCGGCGCTTGACGCCGAGCTTGTCGAAGGCGCGGTAGACGAGCGTCTTCACGGTCTCGCGACCGATCCCGAGGCGGGCCGCGATCTCGATGTTCGTCGCGCCCTCTGCGACGAGCAGCAGCACCTCGCGCTCGCGCGGCGTGAGCGACACCTCGCGCGCGGCCCGCGGGTGCGCCGCCGCGATCGACTCCGCGCCCGCGGCGACGCGCCGGAGCGCGGCGACGAGCTCGTCCGCGTGCGCCGACTTCAGCACCGTCCCCTGGATCCCGGCGGCGCGGGCCGCCTCGTTCAGCCCCTCGCGCGGCGCGGCCGTCATCAGGAGCGCCGGGGCGTCGCTCCCGAGCCGGCGCAGCTCGCGCACGAGCTCGGTGCCGCTCCAGTCGGGCAGGAGGTGGTCCACGAGCAGGAGCCCGAAGCGGCGCCGCTCGACCAGCGCGAGCGCCTCGGCCGCGGTCGCCGCCTCCCCGGCCACGCGGAACTCGGAGCCGGCGAGCGCGGCGGCGACCCACGACCGGACGATCGCGTCGTCGTCCACGATGAGCAATCCGACCTGCCGCTCGCCGGCCACCCTGCTACCCGCCCCGCGGCCCGCGTCTACGCGCGGGAACTGCGCCCTGGGCGGCCGCAGCCCGAGGCTCCTCCCTCCGGACCGCCTCTCCAGGCCGCCCGGGCGCGCCTAACGCAGGCCCCCTCGTCCACGCGCCGACCTCCTCGGTAGCTCCGTTCACCATACTCCTCTCCCCCTCGTTTTCAAGAGGTCGCGTCCCCGTTTGCAGGAGCCCTCGCCCGATCGGCCCCGGCCCGGCGAGCGACCTCGCCGGAAGCGGCATCCTCGAGCGCCTCGTCGGCCTCGCGTCCGGCGGACCCGCGCGAAGCCGTCCGTCGACGTGCGCGCGGTCGCCCGCCCGCTCGCAGCCGAGCACGATGCCGGCGCGCGCAGCACCGCTCGCCGAGCGCCGTCCGCGTCGCGTCGCGCGACGGCTCGCAGCCGCGACGTCGTCGCGTCGCGTCGCGCAATCGCGCGTGCGCTCGTTCGCACGCTGCGGAACTCGTCGCCGACACCGCACGCTCGCGTTCCCGTCTCGCTGCAAGGAAAACGACGGCGAACGGAAAAAGTGGTGCACGCACATGACACGAATCACCCGCAAATGCGAGCTCGGATGTCTCGAGCTGTCCGTCACGCCGTCTGCGGCGCGCAATGCTGTCAGGTCGGTACCTCATGCTTGACGGGACTGCGGAAGCAGCGGATAGTTCAAACCCCTAAGGAGGTGTGGCATGCCGCCACGCAGTTCGAAGAAGTCAGCTGCGAAGCGCAGCACCGCGAAGCGCTCGGCCGCGAAGCGGACGACGGCGAAGCGCAGCACCGCGAAGCGGACGACCGCGAAGCGCACCACCGCGAAGAAGACGACCGCGAAGCGCACCACCGCGAAGAAGACGACCGCGAAGCGGAGCAGCGCGAGGAAGAGCGCCGCGAAGAAGACGACCGCGAAGAAGAGCACCGCCAAGCGCTCGACCGCGAAGCGGAGCACCGCGAAGAAGAGCGCCGCGAAGAAGAGCACCGCCAAGCGCTCGACCGCGAAGAGGAGCACCGCCAAGCGCTCGACCGCCAAGCGGGCGCCGGCGAAGCGCTCGGCGGCGAAGAAGACCGCCGCGAAGCGGAGCACCGCCAAGAAGAGCACGGCCAAGCGCAGCACGGCCAAGCGCTCGTCGGGGCGGAGCACCGCCAAGCGGAGCAGCAGTCGCAAGAGTCGACCCGAAGCACCCCCCGCCCCCGCACCTCCGCCCGGCCCCGCCGGCCGGTTCGGAAGCCGGGGGCTCTGATCGGCAGCCGGGCCTAGCGCCGCCGTCGAGCGATCTCGGCGGCGGCGAGCCCGGCGACCGCCGCAGCCGCCGCACCTCGCACGCCGCGCCCCGCGCGGCGTCCGGGCGAAGGCGCCGGTTCGCACCGCCGCGCGAGCCTCAGCGCCTGGGCGACGTGCAGCGCGCGCTGCCCGTCGCCCACCTGCGCGATCTGGCTGCGGCACGAGAAGCCGCTCGCGACCGCGACCACGCCGGCAGGAGCCGCGCGGAGCGCGGGCAAGAGCGCGCGCTCGGCGCACGCGACCGAGACGTCGTAGTGCGCCCGCTCGTAGCCCCACGCGCCGGCCATCCCGCAGCAGCCGGTGTCGGGAGCCTCGACCTCGAAGCCCGCGCGCTCGAGCAGCAGCCGCTCGGCGTCGAATCCGTTGGTCGCGCGCGCGTGGCAGTGTCCGTGCAGGAGCGCGCGGCCCGCGTGCGCCGGAGACCGGTAGCCGTCCGCGTCCGCGAGCAGCTCGGCGAGGTGGAACGCCTGCCGTGCGAGGCGCGCCGCGTCCTCGTCGTGCGGAAGCATCTTCGGAAGCTCGTCGCGGAAGACGGCGACGCAGCTCGGCTCGAGGCCGACGACCGGAACCCCGGCGCGGATCTCCTCGCGCAGCGCCGCGAGCGTGCGCTCGAGGTAGCGGCGCGCAAGGCCGAGGAAGCCGTAGTCGTAGAGCGGGCGGCCGCAGCACACGCGGCCGGAGGGCAGCCGCACCTGGAAGCCGGCCTCCTCGAGCTCCTCGACCGCCGCGATCCCGACCTCCGGCTCGAAGTGGTTCGTGAACGTGTCGGGCCAGAGGAGGACGGGCGCGCCCCCGGGGCGCCTCGGCCGGCGCGCGAACCAGGCCTGCAGCGTGACCGCCGCGAACGGCGGCAGCCGGCGCTCGGGCGCGGCGCCCGCCGCGCGCTTCGCGAGCGCGGACAGACCCGGCGCCTGCGTGAGCAGGTTCGCCGCGCCCGGCGCGTGCGCGGCGAGCGCGGCGACGCGGTCGATCAGGCCGAAGGCGTACGCCTGCCTCGGGCGCAGGCGGCGGCGGTAGTGGTGGGCGAGGAGCTCGGCCTTCAGCGCCGGCATGTCGACGTTGACGGGGCACTCGCTCGTGCAGCCCTTGCAGGCCAGGCAGAGGTCGAGCGCGTCGAGTGCGTCCCGCGCGCGCCGCCCGCCGAGCTCCCCTTCCTGCAGCAGCTCCCACAGCAGGTGCGCGCGCCCGCGGGTCGAGTGCTTCTCCTCGCGCGTGACCATGTAGCTCGGGCACATGACGCCTCCCTTCGTGCGGCGGCACTTGCCGACGCCCACGCAGCGCACGGTCGCGTGCGCGAAGCTGCCGCCGTCGTCGGAGAAGGCGAAGTGCGTGCGCACACGTGCGGGCCGGTAGCCGGGCCCGAGGCGGAGGTCGGACGTGATCGCGCGCGGGGCGACGACCTTTCCGGGGTTGAGCTTCCAGTCGGGGTCCCAGAGCGACTTGAACTCGCGGAAGCCCTCGACGAGCTCGTCGCCGAACATCTTCGGGAGGAGCTCCGCACGCGCTTGGCCGTCGCCGTGCTCGCCGGAGAGCGAGCCTCCGAACGACAGCACGAGGTCGGATGCGTCCTCCAGGAAGGCGCGCCACCTCGCGATCCCCGGCGCGCTCGTGAGGTCGAAGTTCCAGCGCGCGTGCACGCAGCCCTGCCCGAAGTGGCCGTAGAGCGCGCTCCGGTACCCGTAGCGGCCGGCGAGCCGCTCGAGCGCGCGCAGGTAGTCGCCGAGCCGCTCTGGCGGCACCGCGGAGTCCTCCCAGCCCTCGTAGCTGTCCGCCCGGCCCGGAAGGAACGCCGTCGCGCCGAGACCCGCCTCGCGCACCTCCCACACGTGGCGCTCGCTCGCGGGGTCGTCGTAGAGCTTCGTGCCGCGGAGGCCGCCGCCCGCCCGCTCGAGCGAGGCGATCACGTCGTGGCCGCGCGCCTCCGCCTCCGCCCTCGTCGCGCCGCCGACCTCGACGAGCAGCCAGCCGCGCCCGTCGGGGAGGAGCGAGAGGTCGCGGACGTGCTTGCCGAGCAGCGTCATGTCCTCGATCAGGACGTCGTCGACGCCCTCGACCCCCAGGGGGCGGTGCTCGAGCACCTCCGCCACGTGGTCGGCGGCGGCGGCCGCGTCCTCGTACCCGGCGGCGACGAGCGCGCGGCACGGCGGGCTCTCGATCAGGTGGACGGTCGCCTCGAGCACGGTCACGCACGTCCCCTCCGTGCCCGCGAGCGCGCGGCCGACGTGGAAGCCCTCCTCCGGCAGCAGGTCGTCGAGGTTGTAGCCCGAGACGCGCCGCGGGATTCGCGGGTAGCGCTCGCGCACGAGGTCGCCGTACCGGTCGGAGAGCTCCTTCAGCCGTGTCGCGAGCGCGTCGGGCAGCGCGGCGCCGCCGGGCCCGGCGCGCAGCCGCTCCCCGCGGTAGGTGAGCACGTCGAGCTCGTGGACGTTGTCGGAGGTGCGCGGCCCCGGCCCGTGGAACTGAGCCATCACCGAGCGCACGCCGCAGGAGTTCGCGCCGATCATGCCGCCGAGCGTGCAGTACTCGTGCGTCGAGGGGTCCGGGCCGAACGTGAGCCCGTGCTCCTCCGCCGCCTCGCGCAGCCGGTCGAGCACGGCGCCGGGCTCCACTCGCGCGAGCCGGCGCTCCGGGTCGAGCTCGAGGATCCGGTTCAGGTACTTGGAGAAGTCGATCACGACCGCGACGTTGACCGCCTGCCCGGCGAGGCTCGTGCCGCCGCCGCGGGAGACGACCGGCGCCCCGTGGTCGCGGCACACCCCGACCGCGGCGACGACGTCGTCGACCGTCCGCGGGACGACCACGCCGATCGGGAGCTGCCGGTAGTTCGAGCCCGTGCTCGAGTAGAGGGCGCGGTCGCCGTCCGAGAAGCGGACCTCGCCCTCGAGCGCCGCGCGGAGGTCGGCCTCGAGCTCAGACGGCATGGCGCTCGGCGTCGGCGCGCCGCAGCTCGACGCCGAGCCCCGGCCGGCTCCGGTCGGGCCTGAGCACGCCGTCTTCCGGCTCGAGGAAGCCGTCGAAGAGCAGCCGCTCGACCCGGACGTGGTCGTGGAACCACTCGAGGTGCCTGAGGCGCGGGACGGCGGCGAGGACGTGCGCGTGGACGGTCGGCGCCGTGTGGCCGGAGAGGTCGAGCTCGTGCGCCTCCGCGAGGGCGGCGGCGGCGAGGAGGCCGGTGACGCCGCCGCAGCGGGTGGCGTCCGCCTGGAGGCAGCCGACCGCGCCGGCGAGCGCACGGAAGTCGGCGAGGGTGGAGGCGTGCTCGCCCGCGGCCACCTCGATCCCCGCAGGCGCGCGGTCGCGCACGCGGCGCAGCCCCTCGAGGTCGCGCGAGGAGACCGGCTCCTCGAGCCACGTGACCCCCCACGCCGCGTAGACCTCCGCGTGGCGCAGCGCGGCGTCCGGCGTGAACGCGCCGTTCGCGTCCACGTAGAGCTCCGCGTCGTCGCCGATCGCCCGCCGCGCGACCGCGACGCGCTCGTGGTCGCGCTCCGGCTCCCGGCCGACCTTCATCTTCACGCGCGGGATGCCGCTCTCGACCCACCCGGCGAGCTGGCGCGCGAGCCGGTCGCCGGAGTAGGTGCAGAACCCGCCGCTTCCGTACACCGGCACCTCGCCGCGGACGGGGCCGAGGAGCGCCGCGAGCGAGAGCCCGAGGAGCTTCGCCTTCAGGTCCCAGAGCGCGACGTCGACCGCGGAGACGGCGGTCGCGCCGATGCCCGGATAGCCGGCGTTGCGGAGCGCGCGCCGCATGGCGAGGGACGCCGCGCCGGTGTCGAGCGCGCTCGTGCCCGCGACCGCGTCCGCGAGCTCCCCCTCGACGACGGCCGCGGCCGCCGGCGAGCCGTACGTCCAGCCGAGCCCGGTCTCGCCGGCGGCGTCGACCTCCGCGAGCACGACCGTCGTCCGCTCCCACGCGAAGGTGCCGTCGGACTCGGGCCCGTCGGTGGGGACGGCGTAGGCAAGCGCGCGGACGGCGGTCACCGGCGCCTCGACGCGCGGTGCGGCGAGCGCCGGCACCTACCGCCTCGGCAGGACGGCGTCGAGCAGCTGACGGAGCGACTGCCGCACGACGCGGCCGGCGTGCGGGTCGCCGTGCGCGAGCGCCTGCGTGAGGTGCCTCGCCTGCTCGAACGTGACGTGCGGCGGGAGCGGCGGCACCTCCGGGTCGGTGACCGCCTCGAGGACGGCGGGGCGGTCGGCCGAGAGCACCTCGTCCCACGCGTCGCCCACGCGGTCGGGGTCGTCGACGCGGACGCCCTTCAGCCCGATCAGCTCCGCGTAGCGCGCGTAGGGGAAGTCGGGGATCCGCTGCGTCGCGGGGTACATCGGGTCGCCCTGGAGGGCGCGCTGCTCCCAGGTCACCTGGTTCAGGTCGCGGTTGTTCAGCACGAGCACGACGAGCGTCGGGTTCGTGAAGCGGTCGCGGTACTTCGCGATCGTGAGCAGCTCGTTCATCCCGTTCATCTGCATCGCGCCGTCGCCCACGAGCGCGATCACCGGCCGGTCCGGGTGCGCGAGCTTCGCCGCCGCGGCGTACGGCACGCCGGGGCCCATCGTCGCGAGGGTGCCGGAGAGCGACGCCGCCATCCCCCGCCGCAGCTTCAGGTCGCGCGCGAACCAGTTCGCGGCCGAGCCGGAGTCGGACGTGAGGATGCAGCGGTCCGGCAGCCGGGGCGAGAGCTCCCAGAAGACGAGCTGCGGGTTGATCGGGTCGGCCGGCTCCTGCGCGCGCTCGGCCGTCAGGTGCCACCAGTCCTGGACCGACGCCGCGATTCGCTCCTGCCACGAGCGGTCCCGCTTGCGCTCGAGCAGCGGGAGGAGCGCGCGCAGCGTCTCGCGGGCGTCGCCGACCAGCTGGGCCTCGATCGGGTAGCGGATGCCGATCCGGCGCGCGTCGAGGTCGATCTGCACGCCCCGCGCCGCGCCCTCGCGCGGCAGGAACTCCGAGTACGGGAAGCTCGACCCGACCATCAGGAGCGTGTCGCAGTCGCTCATCAGCTCCCAGCTCGGGCGGGTGCCGAGCAGCCCGATCGAGCCGGTCACGAACGGGAGGTCGTCCGGGACGACGGCCCGGCCGAGCAGGGCCTTCGCGATGCCGGCGCCGAGCAGCTCGGCCGCCTCGACGAGCTCGTCGGCCGCGCCGAGCGCGCCCTGCCCGGCGAGGATCGCGACGCGCTCGCCCTCGTTCAGCACGCCGGCCGCGCGGTGCAGCTCCCCGTCCGGCGGCACCACCCTCGGCGGCACGTAGCCGGCGCTCGAGTGGATCGTCCCGTGCTCGTGCGGCGGCTCCTCGACCGCCTCCGCCGAGGCGAGGTCGTTCGGGACGATCACGCAGGTGACGGTGCGCTGCGAGAGCGCGATCCGCACCGCGCGGTCGATCAGGTGGCGGATCTGCGCGGGATGCGTCGCCATCTGGACGTACTCGTGCGCGACGTCCTTGAAGAGCGCGACCAGGTCGACCTCCTGCTGGTAGTCCCCGCCGAGCGCGAGGCGCGACTGCTGGCCGACGACCGCGACCACCGGCGCGTGGTCGAGCTTCGCGTCGTAGAGCCCGTTCAGGAGGTGGATCGCGCCGGGTCCCGACGTGGCCATGCACACGCCGACCTCGCCGGTGAACTTCGCGTGGCCGCAGGCCATGAACGCGGCCATCTCCTCGTGCCGCACCTGGATCAGCTCGGGGTCGCCGTTCGCCCGGTCGAGCGCGCCGAGGAGCGCGTTGATCCCGTCGCCGGGGTAGCCGAAGATCCGGTGGACGCCCCACTCGCGCAGCCGTGCGAGGACGTGGTCGGCGACGGTCGTGCTCATCTGCGCACCTCCTGGGTCACGGCGCCCGCGAGCGCGGCGAGTCCCGCGGCGAGCAGCGGCACGCGCCGCTTGACGAGCGCGAGCTGGACGCTGCGGCCGCGCGCGCCGGCGTCGAAGGGGCCGCGCGCGGCCTGGTCGCCCGGGACGGGCTCGAACAGGTTGTCGCGCCTCGCCGGCTCGACCGGCCGGTCGGTCTGCTGCGTCTCCCAGCCGGTGACCGCCAGGTAGCGGTCGACGAGCGCGGGCGCGATCGCGTTCCCGACCACCGCCTTCACGGTGGGCCACCCGACGAGCAGCTCGCGGCGCGGGTGCCCGGCCGCCCAGACGATCGCGCCGGCCGCGACCTCCGGCTGGTAGATCGGCGGCACCGGCCGCGGCGCGCGCGGCAGCTTGGCGCGGCTCCAGGTGAACTGCGGCGTGTTCAGCGCCGGGAGCTGCACCATCGTCAGCCGCACCCTCGACCCCTCGTGCATCAGCTCGGCCCGGAGCGATTCGAGAAAGCCCTGGAGCGCGTGCTTGGCGCCGCAGTAGGGAGCCTGGAGCGGGATGCCGCGGTAGGCGAGCGCGGAGCCGGCCTGCACGATCACGCCCGCGTCGCGCGGCCGCATCCGCCGCAGAGCCGCCATCGTCCCCCACACCGAGCCGAGGTAGGTCACCTCGGTCGCGCGCCTGAACTCCTCCGGCGTCGTGTCCGCGACGGGCGCGAAGACGGTCGCCATGGCGTTGTTCACCCAGACGGCGATCGGCCCGAGCTCGTCCTCGATCCGCTGCGCCGCGGCCTCGACCTGCCCGGCGTCCGCGACGTCGGCCGGCGCGACGGCCGCGCGGACCCCGAGCTCCTCGAGCTCGCGCCGGGCCGACTCGAGCCGCTCCCCCCCGCGCGCGATCAGGCCGACGTCCGCGCCCGTGCGCGCGAACGCGAGCGCCGTCGCGCGGCCGGCGCCAGCCGACGCCCCCGTGATCGCGACGACGCGCCGGCTCATTCGGCGACGGCGGCGGGCAGGAGCGGGACGACGACCGTGACCACGCACCGGCGGATTCCCCCGCGGCGGCGGCGTAAACGCCGCCGGGCGCGCGCGGGCGGTTGCGCCGCGGCTACGCGCCCGGGAGCCAGCCGTCGCGGTAGCGCGCCGGCCGGGACGCCGGGAAGCGTGCGTACGCGAGCGCCGAGTCCGCCGTCTCCTCCTCCACGCCGGCGCCGTGCCGGAGCGCGACCTCGCTCACCGTGTACGCGCCCCAGGCTCCGCTCTGGTGCTCGCGGGCGCCGACGGCGAGGATCGTGCACGGGCCGCTGCCGGCGCCGACGATCATGTGCTCCGTCCGCGGCGGGCAGTGGACGAGGTCCCATTGCCGCAGGGGCCGCTCCTCCCCCTCGACGAGCAGCAGCGCCTCCCCGGCGAGGACCAGGAAGTCCTCCTGGTCGGCCTCCCAGTGGTACATCCCGATCGGCTCGCCCGGGCCGAGCACGACGAGCGCCACCCCGAGCTGCGGGAAGAGCGTCTCCGCCTCCTCCTGCGTCCAGCCGGTGAACGGCAGGTTCACGCCGCGTCCGGGGCGCTCGACCCAGCGCGCCTCGCGAGCGTTCAGGACGAACCAGCCCTCGCCCGCCGGCACGAGCCCGGCGTCCGTCTGCTCGAGCCGCGCCTCGGGGACCATGCGCGGAGTCTAGTGTGGACCGTCACCGAGATGTGCCGACAGTTGCGGCTCATCTCGTCTTCACCTTGTTGGCACCGTAGACGATGTCGGCGGGGATGCGGCCGCGGGTGAGGCGGCCGTTGTGGACGCGGCGG
>Ga0070741_10004644_pt1 | contig 31788 bp, 20 predicted proteins | sample Coa_R1_4_FD_66440 | JGI IMG/M metagenome (GOLD analysis project Ga0070741, IMG submission 66440) | Surface soil microbial communities from Centralia Pennsylvania, which are recovering from an underground coalmine fire - Coalmine... | ecosystem: Environmental > Terrestrial > Soil > Unclassified ... | reverse complement strand
GTATCCGCCGCGAAGGGTTAATGCGGGGGGTGAGGAGAATTTTGCATCCTTTTTTTTTATTTTTTAGTGACTACGAATGAAGACCGGAAATTCCATTTCACGCTGAACCAACACAAAACCTATTCGTAGTATCTGGGGATTTTTAGATTGAACAGTGGGTTTGCTTCGGCCCAATGGATGAACAGGACCCACTTCCAGTTCATACCAAAATCAAATCTACTTTAAGAGATATTCCTTGATAAAAAGCACCGTGCTGTAGAATTCAAAATCGATGGTCCTTTGATTGATGAAATCATGGCCCTCGTCTTTCGCGAGTAAGTACCACACAGGTGTATTGTTCTTTTTTACAGCACTTATGAACTCCTCCGCTTCGCTGAGTTTGACGCGAGGATCATTCTGCCCCTGTACAATGAAGAGAGGGCGAGCAATCTTTTCTGCGTTTTTGCGCGGAGACATATTTTCCAAAAAGTTACGCATTTTCGGATCACGCTCGTCCCCATACTCAGCACGTCTAACGTCACGCCTCCAGCCTTCGGTGTTTTCCAGGAATGTTACCAAATCTGTAGGTCCGGCAATCGATTGTATTATCTGAACTCTGTTCGGGTATTTCTCTCCCACTAAGAGCGCAATGAAGCCGCCGTAACTAGCACCTGTTATCATCACTCTATCCGAGTCTAGGTCCGGCTGGCTTTTAATCCAATCGAACAAGGCACCCACATCCTTCACGGCATCTTCTCGCTTCAGGCCATTATCTAGATTCAAAAACGTCTTCCCAAAACCGGAGGAGCCTCTGATATTAGGATAAATCTTTGCTATACCTAGTTCGCCCAGCAGATAATTGTCTTGACCCCAAAACGACGGTCTATACTGCTCTTCGGGTCCACCGTGTATTTCGACTACAACTGGCCGTTTACCTGTGAATTTGGCTGGCGGTCGGTAAAGAAAACCGGAAATCGTCCTCGCATCAAAGCTTTTCCAATGGATCAGTTCGGGCTCCGGAGACTGTGCAAGATCGACATTTGCGCCTAAAGCCTTACTCCAGTGTTCAATACCCAGTGTCTTAGTGTTAACTGAATATACATCGTTTGGTGTGCGCGACGATTTCAGATTGAACGCTAGGTTTTCTGAGTCATTTTGCCAATGGAGGTCTGACAAAATACCAACAGCCAGAGAGCGAACTTCTGTATCTTTTCCAGTGTCAACATCAAACAAATGAAGATGGGAAATGCCCTCTTCGTTCGTTATGAAGGCCAGCTTGGAACCGTTCGGAGACAATCTAAACTCTTCAACGTCCCATTCAATAGGACTCGAAAGATATTTGAATTCCTTAGATTTCAGATCAACATAAGCGAGGCGTCGCATCTCTGCGTCGTGATCTGTTATTGCATAAACTCCTTTGCCATCTTTGCTGAACTGAGGCGAGTCGTAATAATCACCATTGGCCGAACTTGGCGATAGTTGCTCCTTTCGTCCTGAAGCCAAATCTACCAACCAGAGACTGCTGGATGCGTTTGAATTAAAGTCGCAAAAAACAGCCTTGGAATCATCGGGTGACCAGTCAAACGCCTTAAGATAGGAGCCTGTCGAATTTACAAGTAATCGGTTACCGGACGGGTCGAAAGGATTCATCAGAAAAAGGCTGACTCCATTGCTACCCAAGGGGGATGAACTATAAATAATGCGGTCGCCTTTATTTGACCACACAGGTTCTGTGTTCCGCGATTTTCCATTTGTGATTGCGCTAATCTTCCGAGATTGAAGTTCGTACAAAAACATTTGGAATTCTTCATTCCCGTCAGAGTCCTTATCATAAACAATGTATTTTCCAGATGAGTCAAAGTAGAGATCGTAAACCCCTCCTATGGGAATGATACTGAGAGCTTGACGATCCGCACCTGGAAGATCGACACGGCTAAGAATAGTTGTCTTGTTTGCGAGGTCCTTTAGCCAGACTTCGTGTTTCGTCGGATTCCAACCGGCCAATGGCAGCCCATAAGCGCTCGTATACCGTTTTACAGATAAAGCTAGCGAGGCTGGAATTTTCGGTATTCCTTCACCAATCAAGGTTGGTCCCGGATCAATTACATCAGTTTGGCTGAATGCCGGCAAAGCAAAGCAGCATAAAAGGGGAACGATAAATATTAATGAGATGTACGACAAAAAACTGAGACGACCTTGTAGATAATAGCGCATAAAGTTAGTCGATTAACGCATCCAAGTTGTCACACCGCTGGCCCCATTATTCAGCATATTGGATCGCCTAAGAAATCTGCCCTTAGGTATAAGACGTGGGAAATAGCTCGCAATTCCATGCAAAGCTAATTATTTTTTTGCGTGGAATTGACGCGTCGTTCCCACGTCTTTCATTCATGCCGTTGCTTTTAAATTAGAGACGCTCGCTGGACCAAACCCAGTGTTCATCAGTTGGTTGATGTTATAGCAGAAGTACCCGGTAATAATGCAGGAATCCCGTTTAAGAAATGATCGAAGGCCCTTGACGCCAAGCTCCTTGGCAATTCAACCTCTTGATGTTCAGAAACTCTCCGCATTGGATAGCTTCCTGATTGGCGAATCGGGATCGATGCGTATCTTGAAGGAGAAGATCGGACAGGTCGCGAGGACACGATCTACCGCGTTAATAACCGGCGAATCAGGAACTGGCAAGGAGCTTGTAGCTTACGCGATTCATTCACTAAGCAACCGTTCAGATGGACCTTTTCAGGCTGTAAATTGCGGTGCGCTTCCAGAAACTCTTCTTGAAGACGAGCTATTTGGCCATGTTAAGGGATCCTTTACAGGAGCCGTAGCCGACAAAAAAGGATTATTCACGGCGGCAAATGGCGGCACCATTTTCCTGGACGAACTTGGAGAAATGACTCTAGCGATGCAGGTGCGACTTTTACGCGTTTTGCAGGAAAGAAAAGTAAGGCCGCTTGGTTCAACTTGTTCGAAAGAACTCGATATTAACGTGAGGATAATAGCGGCAACAAACAAGAATCTCAGAAAAGAAATGGATGAAGGACGTTTTCGCCAAGATCTTTTCTTTAGGCTAAACGTTTTCGAGCTTCAAGTGCCTCCTCTTCGTGAACGTTTATCAGATATTCCCCAGCTTGCTGTACACCTTCTCGAAAAAGTGGCAAAGAACGCTGAACTTTCGTTTCCGGCCTCTCTGAGTAAAGCGGCCATCGCTGTCTTATGTAGACATACCTGGCCCGGAAATGTTCGAGAACTGGAAAATATATTGGAACGAGTATCAATTTCCGTTGGCCCTCGCGGGACGATTCTCGCCGACCAGGTCCATGTTGCTTTAAATAGTGAGCTGGCTGATTCGCGACGTGCATCCGAGCGAGTCCCTTTTACTGGCAAGTTGAGTGACACGAATATTGTGCGCAAAGAATTCGAATTCTACGAGCATATTTTGCAATCGGTGAACGGTAGCTTTTCCGAGGCCGCGAGGAGATTGAAATTGAATCGCACAACATTTCGCTATCGCTTCTTGCGTTTGCAAAATAGGTTGAATGAGATCGAGTGAATATCGATATTGCGCTTTCGAAGATGAAAGGTGGTGAAGTATGCAGCCTGATTCTAACCTGCCTGAGGTTGAAAGTGGCATGTCGCTTGAAGAAATTGCTAGAGATACCGCGCGTTTGCTCACTGCCCGGCTTGCGCCCGCGGATGTTCTTAGGCTCATGCAGATCGTCTTTTTGGAAGTCGATGAGGCGGCCGACCTTCTTAGAGTCAAGCCTAAGACTATTTCCACCTGGATATCACAAGGTCGAATTCCCGTCCGTTATGCTGGAGGAAAGCCGGTCTTCCTGCTCGCCGAACTCCTCGACTGGACCCTTCCCGAAGATGACCATCATCGTTCACATAGACTCTCCACCGCCAAAAGCTGTACCATAGCCTTGCACCGGCTGGCTGCAAATCGAGAAAGGAAAATTCTCGATGTCGGTGTTTAAGCGAAACAAGGTTTGGTATTACCGCTTTTGTATTCGCGGCATTCGCTATGGTCAGGCAGTACCTGAAGCCAGGACTAAGTGGCAAGCGGAGCAGGCGGAGACCAAAGCAAAAGAGGAAATTTTTGAGGGCCGATATTGTCCGGAACCGAGCAATATCAGCCTGAAAGAATTTGTGGAAAAGGAGTTCATCCCATGGTCAAAACGTGAAAAGAGATCATGGCGCAATGATCAATCCCGGGTAAAACCGATATTGGCCTATTTCCGGAACAAGAAGATGCGAGAGATAAGTAGATTCAATGTCGAGCAGTTCAAGCGGGAGCGCCGAGAGTCGCAATCCGCGAAGGGAGGCAGGCGCTCTCCGGCGTCTGTCGACCGCGAGCTTCAACTGCTGTCACGAATCTATTCTTTGGCGATTGAGCAAGAGCTGCTGCAGGTCAATCCTTGCACCGGCGTAAAGCTTTGCGGCGTTTCTAACCTGGTTCCCAGATTTCTCAGCGAAGAGGACGAAGCTAAGCTTCTTCCAATGCTTGTAGGCAGGAGAAAGCATTTGCTGGACATTCTATTGGTAGACACTCACACTGGGATGAGAAGGACAGAGTTGCTGTCACTGCATCGCTCGCAAGTCGATCTCGTACGATCGACAATCTTGCTGCTACATACCAAGAACGGCAAACAGAGAACTGTGCCGATCCATCCGAACATACATCCAATTCTTGAGCGGTTGTGTGATAAGGCTGGACCGTCCGGTTATTTGTTTGAGAATCCGAAAACCGGGAAGCCGATCAAAGATATCAAGACGGCTTGGCGAAAGGCTTTGGAGCTTGCGGGCATACCGCACATTCCATTTCATTGCGCCGGGCGGCATACGTTTGGTACCAGAGCGGCTGAAGGCGGAGCGCATCCGAAAGACATCCAGGAAATAATGGACCACGTCAATATTGCTACGACCATGCGTTACGTTCACGCAACGGATCCGGGCAAGCTGAGAGCAATTGAAGCGGCAGCGCGTGGCGGAAAGAAAATTCCTGCCACAAATCTGCCACAAACTAAAGAGGCGACTGGGTGAGTCGCCTGTAACTCATTGATTTTATTGGTAGCGGCGAGTGGACTTGAACCACTGACCTTGGGGTTATGAATCCCACGCTCTAACCGGCTGAGCTACGCCGCCAAACCCATAAAGAAACCGTGATGATATGGGTGGGGTAGACTATTGTCAAGAGCCAGAAAAACCAGCGTTAACGGGCGATTCTTGTTGACTATTTCATGGCCATTACATATAAACGCCCTGCAGGCGTGATGCAGAAGTGTTGAAATCAATCCTTTAATTTCACGGCTTTAAATGCCGATATAAATTGAGCAGGGTCGTTGAGTGTAAAGGTTTGGTTCAGTCCTTGATGCATTTCCTGCGACTCTTTAGTATAATGTGCGGCACATAAGTCTTCGGACTTATTTCCTTCCCCAGTAACCTAGCGTATTTTTTATCACCACCGGTGTGAGGGCAATTTCTCGCGTTTTTTCGGCTGAGACGGGTCGGTAATTATTTGTCACAGGTTATCTACGGAAAACGTAGGCGACCTGTTGCTGACCGTTCGTTATGGCGAGAAGGAGATCAGAATGGCAACAGCGACCGAACGAATAAAAACAGAAACAATAGACGCAAAACAACTCCTCAGGGTCCTTGTGGCAGTCAGGAAAGGCGATTTTTCAGAGCGACTTCCGGTAGAACAGACCGGAATGGCCGGCAAGATAGCTGACGCTCTCAACGACATTATCGAAATGAACGAGCGGATGACACTGGAGCTTGAACGCATCAGCTCAGTAGTGGGAAAAGACGGAAAGATCGCCCAACGCGCGGCTCTCAGTGGCGCGACCGGTGGGTGGGCATCGTGTATCGACTCGGTCAACAATCTGATCAGCGATATGGCTCAGCCGACCACCGAAGTGACCCGCGTCATTGGCGCGGTCGCGAAAGGTGATTTGTCGCAGACGATGGCGCTGGACATCGAGGGCCGGCCGCTCAAAGGCGAGTTCCTGCGCACCGGCAAGATCGTCAACACGATGGTGGACCGGCTTGGCTCGTTCGCATCGGAAGTGACGCGCGTGGCTCGCGAAGTGGGTACGGAAGGAAAACTCGGTGGTCAGGCGCAAGTGAAAGGCGTCTCAGGCACATGGAAAGACCTGACGGACAACGTAAACCTGATGGCGAACAACCTGACGGGTCAGGTGCGAAACATCGCTGAAGTTACGACGGCGGTGGCAAACGGCGACTTGTCCAAGAAGATCACTGTAGACGTAAAGGGAGAAATCCTCGAGCTGAAGAACACGATCAACACGATGGTGGACCAGCTTGGTTCGTTCGCATCAGAAGTGACGCGTGTGGCTCGCGAAGTAGGTACGGAAGGAAAGCTCGGTGGTCAAGCCATAGTGAAGGGTGTGTCCGGTACGTGGAAGGACTTAACGGATAACGTGAACCTGATGGCGAATAACCTGACAGGTCAGGTGCGAAACATCGCCGCAGTTACAACGGCAGTGGCAAACGGCGACCTCTCAAAGAAAATCACTGTAGACGTAAAAGGCGAAATCCTTGAGCTGAAGAACACAATCAACACCATGGTGGACCAGCTTGGATCGTTCGCATCAGAAGTAACTCGTGTGGCTCGCGAAGTCGGTACGGAAGGTAAGCTCGGCGGTCAGGCGCAAGTGAAAGGCGTGTCCGGTACGTGGAAAGACTTAACAGACAACGTGAATTTCATGGCAGGCAACCTGACTGACCAGGTGCGAAACATCGCCGCAGTTACAACGGCAGTGGCAAACGGCGACCTCTCGAAGAAGATCACCGTAGACGTTAAAGGAGAAATCCTCGAGCTCAAAGTCACAATCAACACGATGGTGGACCAGCTCTCGTCGTTCGCATCAGAAGTGACGCGTGTGGCTCGCGAAGTAGGTACGGAAGGAAAACTCGGCGGTCAAGCACTCGTGCGCGGTGTGTCGGGAACGTGGAAAGACTTAACCGACAACGTGAACTTCATGGCAGGCAACCTTACCGGCCAGGTGCGTAACATCGCCGAAGTTACAACGGCCGTGGCAAACGGCGACCTCTCGAAGAAGATCACTGTAGACGTAAAGGGCGAAATCCTTGAGCTGAAGAACACGATCAACACGATGGTGGACCAGCTCTCATCCTTCGCATCTGAAGTAACTCGTGTGGCTCGCGAAGTGGGTACCGAAGGAAAGCTCGGCGGTCAGGCAGAAGTGAAGGGAGTCGCAGGTGTCTGGAAGGACCTGACCGATAACGTGAACTTCATGGCAGGCAACCTGACAGGTCAGGTGCGTAACATCGCTGAAGTTACGACGGCAGTGGCAACGGGCGACTTGTCAAAGAAAATCACCGTAGATGTGCGCGGCGAAATCCTTGAGTTGAAAAATACGATCAACACGATGGTGGATCAGCTTTCATCGTTTGCATCAGAAGTGACGCGCGTGGCTCGCGAAGTAGGTACGGAAGGAAAGCTCGGTGGTCAGGCAGAAGTGAAGGGAGTCGCAGGTGTCTGGAAGGACCTCACAGATAATGTGAATTTCATGGCAGGCAACCTGACTGGTCAGGTGCGTAACATCGCCGAAGTTACAACAGCTGTGGCAAACGGCGACCTTTCGAAGAAGATTACGGTAGACGTAAAGGGAGAAATCCTTGAGCTGAAGAACACGATCAACACGATGGTGGACCAGCTAGGTTCATTCGCATCTGAAGTGACGCGCGTGGCTCGCGAAGTGGGTACTGAAGGAAAACTCGGTGGTCAGGCGCAAGTGAAGGGCGTGTCCGGTACGTGGAAGGACCTCACAGATAATGTGAACTTCATGGCAGGCAACCTGACGGGTCAGGTGCGTAACATCGCCGAAGTTACAACCGCAGTAGCAAACGGCGACCTTTCGAAGAAGATCACTGTAGACGTAAAGGGAGAAATCCTTGAGCTGAAGAACACGATCAACACGATGGTGGATCAGCTCAACTCCTTCGCATCAGAAGTAACTCGTGTGGCTCGCGAAGTGGGTACTGAAGGAAAACTCGGTGGTCAAGCGGAGGTGAAGGGAGTCGCAGGTGTCTGGAAGGACCTGACAGATAATGTGAACTTCATGGCAGGCAACTTGACCGGCCAGGTGCGTAACATCGCCGAAGTTACAACAGCTGTGGCAAACGGCGACCTTTCGAAGAAGATCACTGTAGACGTAAAGGGAGAAATCCTTGAGTTGAAGAACACGATCAATACGATGGTGGACCAGCTAGGTTCATTCGCATCGGAAGTGACGCGCGTGGCTCGCGAAGTGGGTACGGAAGGTAAGCTGGGCGGTCAAGCTCTTGTGCGCGGTGTGTCGGGAACGTGGAAAGACTTAACCGACAACGTGAACTTCATGGCAGGCAACCTGACCGGTCAGGTGCGAAACATCGCTGACGTAACAACGGCAGTGGCAAACGGTGACTTGTCCAAGAAGATCACTGTAGACGTAAAAGGCGAAATCCTTGAGCTGAAGAACACGATCAACACAATGGTGGATCAGCTTTCGTCGTTTGCATCGGAAGTGACGCGTGTGGCTCGCGAAGTGGGTACTGAAGGTAAGTTGGGCGGTCAGGCAGAAGTGAAGGGAGTCGCAGGCGTCTGGAAGGACCTCACAGATAATGTGAATTTCATGGCAGGCAACCTGACTGGTCAGGTGCGTAACATCGCCGAAGTTACAACGGCTGTGGCAACTGGCGACCTTTCAAAGAAGATCACTGTAGACGTTAAGGGAGAAATCCTTGAGCTCAAGAACACGATCAACACGATGGTGGACCAGCTTAACTCCTTCGCATCGGAAGTAACTCGTGTGGCTCGCGAAGTAGGTACGGAAGGAAAGCTGGGAGGTCAAGCCCAGGTGAAGGGCGTGTCGGGTACGTGGAAGGACCTTACAGATAACGTGAACTTCATGGCAGGCAACCTGACAGGTCAGGTGCGAAACATCGCAGAAGTCACAACGGCAGTGGCAAACGGCGACTTGTCCAAGAAGATCACTGTAGACGTAAAAGGCGAAATCCTTGAGCTCAAGAACACAATCAACACGATGGTGGACCAGCTCAACTCGTTTGCGTCTGAAGTAACTCGTGTGGCTCGCGAAGTAGGTACGGAAGGAAAGCTGGGCGGTCAAGCCATAGTGAAGGGCGTGTCCGGCGTCTGGAAGGACCTGACCGATAACGTAAACTTCATGGCAGGCAACCTGACAGCTCAGGTGCGAAACATCGCCGCAGTTACAACGGCTGTGGCAAACGGCGACCTCTCGAAGAAGATCACCGTAGACGTAAAGGGAGAAATCCTTGAGCTGAAGAACACGATCAACACGATGGTGGACCAGCTTGGCTCGTTCGCATCGGAAGTAACTCGTGTGGCTCGCGAAGTGGGTACTGAAGGAAAACTGGGCGGTCAGGCTGAAGTGAAGGGAGTTGCCGGTACGTGGAAGGACTTGACCGACAACGTGAACTTCATGGCAGGCAACCTGACGACCCAAGTGCGAGGTATCGCACGCGTCGTTACCGCAGTCGCAAACGGTAACCTGAAACGCAAACTACAAGTGGAAGCGAAGGGCGAAATCGCTGAACTGGCCGATACGATCAACGCCATGATCGACACGCTGGCGACGTTCGCCGATCAGGTGACCACCGTGGCTCGCGAAGTGGGTATCGAAGGTAAGCTGGGCGGCCAGGCAAGCGTGCCTGGTGCATCCGGAACGTGGCGCGACTTGACGGACAACGTGAACCGACTGGCAGCAAACCTGACGACCCAGATCCGAGCTATCGCGGAAGTGGCAACCGCCGTTACCAAGGGCGATCTGTCACGGTCGATCACGGTCGAAGCCGCAGGCGAAGTCGCGTACCTGAAGGACAACGTCAATGAGATGATGCGTAACCTGAAGGACACGACACGCAAGAACACAGAGCAAGACTGGTTAAAGACCAACCTTGCTAAGTTCACCCGGTTGCTGCAAGGTCAAAAAGACTTGTGGACGGTCTCCCGACTGATTCTGTCAGAGCTCGCTCCACTGGTGAACATGCAACACGGAGTGTTCTACATTACTGAGACCACTGAGTCGGCATCTTCGTTGAAACTGCTGGCCAGCTATGCATACCGCGAGCGCCGAAATCTCTCGAACGAATTCAAGCTGGGCGAGGGATTGGTTGGACAGTGCGCTCTGGAAAAAGACAGAATATTAATCACGAATGTTCCAAGTGATTATATAAAGGTTAACTCCGGTCTTGGCGAGGCATCACCGATGAACATCGTCGTCTTGCCCGTGCTGTTTGAAGGGCAGGTCAAGGCGGTTATCGAGCTTGCCTCGTTCCACCGCTTCAACGAGATTCATCTCGGGTTCCTCGATCAGTTGACTGAAAGTATCGGAATCGTTCTCAACACTATCGAAGCAAATATGAGAACGGAAGAACTGCTGAAGCAGTCTCAGTCACTGACCCAGGAACTGCAGGCCGGTCAGCGCGAACTGCAGGACACCAACAAACGGCTGGAGCAGCAAGCCAAATCGTTGCAGAAATCAGAAGAGCTGCTCAAGAAACAACAGGAAGAGTTGCAGCAGACCAACGAAGAGTTGGAAGAGAAAGCTCGCCTGCTGCAAGAGCAGAAAAACGAAGTCGAACGCAAGAACCGCGAGATCGACATGGCAAGGCAGGCAATCGAAGAGAAGGCAGAGCAGTTGGCCCTCACTTCGAAATACAAGAACGAATTCCTTGCCAATATGTCGCACGAGCTGCGAACGCCGCTTAACAGCATGCTCATCTTATCGAAGATGTTGTCTGAGAATCCGGATAGCAACCTCACTGAGAAACAGGTCGAGTTTGCCGAAACAATCCACTCATCCGGCGCTGACCTGCTGGGACTGATCAATGAAATTCTCGATCTGTCCAAGATCGAGTCCGGCACGATGGCCGTCGAAATCGGCGATGTCACGTTTGCCGATCTCGAAGAAGATATGGAGCACCTCTTCCGCCATGTTGCCGAGGAGAAAGCATTGGAATTCAAGATCGAACTCGGCGATGGGCTTCCTGGCGCTATTCAGACGGATTCCAAACGGCTGCAACAGGTGCTTAAGAATCTGCTCTCCAACGCCTTTAAGTTCACAGAGAAGGGCAACGTTACACTGCGCGCCGAAACGGCGACCTCCGGCTGGAGCTTTGACCACCAGTCGCTAAACAATGCGACTCAGGTCGTCGCATTCTCGGTGACAGATACCGGAATCGGTATTCCGCCCGAAAAACACAAGATCATCTTCGAAGCGTTCCAGCAGGCCGACGGGACTACCAGCCGAAAGTTCGGTGGAACGGGTTTAGGCTTATCGATCAGCCGCGAAATCGCGCGGCTGCTGGGTGGCGAGATAAGACTGGAGAGCGCGCCTGACGAAGGCAGCACATTCACTCTCTATTTGCCGACTGTTTACGCTGGAACTCCGACAGTGACAGCGGAAGAAGAATATGACGAAGCATTAAGACTGGGCGAAAGCCACGTCGGCACGCATCCTGGCGTGATCGAAAAGAAAGATCCGCCTCTCCTTCGTGAATCCGAAGTCATGGATGATCGATTGAAGATCGAGCCTGGCGACAAGGTGATGCTGATCGTCGAAGACGATACAGCTTTTGCTCGCATTCTGCTGGAAACAGCTCGTGACAACGGTTTCAAGGGCATAATCGCTGAACGTGGCGATGAAGCTCTGGTCCTGGCAAAGAAGTACAAACCAGACGCGGTAACTTTGGATGTTCTGTTGCCCGGAACTCATGGACTCTCGGTCCTTGACCGACTCAAGAGAGATCCGAACACCAGACACATTCCTGTTCACATCATTTCCGTTATGGAAGATATGCGGCGCGTCCTGAAGATGGGCGCGGTTGCTTGTCTTACAAAACCCGTGACGAAGGATGCTCTGAACGACGCTGTCACGGGTATGAAGTGGTTTATCGAGCGTCCAGTCAGAAACCTGCTGGTGGTGGAGGACGACGAAGCTGCGCGGTCCAGCGTTGTCGAGTTAATCGGCGATACCGACGTAAAGACCACGGCCGTCGCAACTGGTGAAGAGGCGCTCAATGCTCTGAATTCCCAGCAGTTCGATTGCGCTGTTATCGATCTGAAACTTCCTGATATGGAGGGGGCGGAGTTGATCGAAAAAATCAAGAAAGACGTTAACTTCGCGAAGCTTCCGATTATTGTCTACACCGGGAAGGATCTTTCAACTAAGGAGGAATCCGAACTCAAGCGAATGGCCGTCAGCGTGATCGGAAAGGGCAAGGATTCGATGCACCAGCTTCTTGACGATACAACTCTGTTCCTCCACAGAGTCGAGGCCAATATGCCCGAGCCGAAACGGCGGATGTTGGAAGAGGCTCACAGATCGGACCGCGAGTTGGCCGGAAAGAAGGTCCTGATCATCGACGACGATATCAGAAACATCTTTGCGGTCACCAGCTTGCTTGAACGCCACAAGATGCACGTTATCTACGCCGAAAACGGCGTCGAAGGCATCGAGATTCTGAAGAAAACGCCTGACATCGATTGTGTCCTCATGGACATCATGATGCCAGGACTGGATGGTTATGAGGCCATGCGGGAGATCAGAAAACACAAGAAGTTCAGGACACTGCCGATAATTGCAGTTACTGCCAAGGCTATGAAAGGTGACAGGCAAAAGTGCATCGAGGCTGGCGCGTCCGATTACATTACAAAGCCGGTAGAGTCCGAGCAGTTGATTTCACTGCTCAGAATATGGATTCACCGCTAGTATAATCCTGGGAGCGCGGCATCCTGCCAGCATACTGGGGAATCGAAGTTATGGAGTTTAATATCGCTTTCCAGGGCATGCAGCCAAGATGCCTGCGCTCCCAGGACAGAGGCAAAAATGTCAACTGATCAGAAAGCTAACATTCTTCTTGTTGACGATAAACCGGAAAACCTTCTGGCCCTGGAGGCGATTCTTTCAGACCTGAACCAAAACCTTGTCAGGGCACATTCCGGTCGCGAGGCTCTGCGACAGCTTCTGAACAAAGAATTTGCCCTGGTTCTGCTGGACGTCCAGATGCCGGATATGGACGGCTTTGAGACTGCGGCCATTATCCGGGAGCGCCAGAAACTCCAGCACACGCCGATAATCTTTCTAACCGCGATCAATAAAGACGAACGGCATATCTTTAAGGGTTATTCTCTTGGGGCCGTCGATTACGTTTGCAAACCGCTTGAGCCGGAAATACTCAAGACCAAGGTTAAAGTCTTCATCGATCAGTTCAATCGCACCGCGGAAGTCAAGGAACAGGCCAGCCTGCTTCAGCAATCCAATCAGGAACTGGATGAATTGAACGAGATCCTGGAGCAGCGAGTGCGAGAGCGCACCGCCCAGCTTGAAATGACCAATGAAGAGCTGAAAAATGAAATCACAGAACGGATGCGCATCGAAAAGGAGCGCGAAGAGCTGCTGGTCCGCGAGCAGCATGCCCGTCGACAGGCTGAAACCGCCAATCGTGTTAAGGACGAGTTCCTGGCGACGCTCTCCCACGAATTGAGAACGCCACTGAGCTCGATCCTGGGATGGACTCGCTTGCTCGGCGGCGGAAAACTTGACGCGTCAACAACAGTCAGAGCAATCGAAACGATTGAGCGTAATGCAAAAGCGCAGGCCCAATTGATCAATGACCTTCTGGATGTATCCAGAATAGTGGCCGGAAAACTTCAATTCGAAATTCGACCCGTCCGTCTCACAAAAGTTATTGACGCGGCAATCGATGCCGTCACACCGGCTGCCAATGCAAAAGATATTCAGATCAGCTTCGTCAACGAAAACTCCAACATTAATGTTCTCGGAGACTCTGACAGGTTGCAGCAGATTGTTTGGAACCTTTTGTCAAACGCGGTGAAATTCACCCCTGCCAGCGGCAGTGTCGAGGTTCGACTGCGCGAAAGAAAATCAAAGGCTGAAATCGTTGTCACCGATACTGGTCAGGGAATCGATCCTGAATTTTTGCCGTACGTGTTTGAGCGTTTCAGGCAGGCCGACGGATCCAGCACGAGAAAACACGGCGGTCTGGGATTGGGTCTGGCTATCGTCAGGCATCTGGTCGAAATGCACGGTGGGACGGTTCAGGTCAACAGCGAGGGCGAGGGGAAAGGCGCAACCTTCATTGTCGATTTGCCTGTGGCGGTTATACGAGAAGTCGAGTCGGAAGAAACCGGCCTGTTCCGATTTAATAAATCGAACGGTGAATTGAATGTTCCCACTTTGCAGGGTGTGAGAGTGCTGGTCGTCGACGACGAGCCTGACGCGCTGGATATGTTGAAGACGGTCCTGCTGCATTGTGGCGCAGAGGTCTCAACGGCCAGCGATGCTTCCGGTGCTCTGGATCAACTTCAAAACCTTCTTCCTGATGTGCTTGTATCGGATATCGGAATGCCCGGCGAAGATGGCTATGTTCTGATCAACAAAGTCCGCGGGCTTCCCGAAGAGCGCGGGGGCAGAACACCGGCCATTGCTTTGACAGCGTATGCCCGAGAAGAAGATCGGCATCGCGCTTTGTCAGAAGGATTTCAGCTTCACCTGGCAAAACCGATCGAACCCTCGATTGTTGTGTCAGAAATATTATCGCTGGCGAAAGGCGACAACGGTGCGCTCAGCGCCAGCGAATAGCAATCGATTCTGATTGTTGAATGTCCGCCCGCAGCGATTATCCAATCGTGTTTAAGACGTCCTTGCTGTGGGTATCCGTGTTGACCTTGCCGAAAATCTCCTGAATTCGTCCGTCCTCGTCAACGACGAAAGTAGTTCGCTTGATACCCCAATACTTCTTGCCATACATATTCTTTTCTGCCCAGACGCCGTACTTTTCGGCGACTTCGTGTGACGGGTCGGCGAGCAGAGTAAAAGGCAGATCGTATTTCGTCGCAAATTTCTGGTGCGAAGCCGTGTCATCGGGGCTGATGCCTACGACTTCTATGCCTTTTTTGTTGAACTGCGAGATGTCATCGCGAAATCCGCAAGCCTCCTTGGTGCAGCCTGGCGTGTCATCTTTCGGATAGAAGTAGACTACGACTTTCTGACCTTTAAAATCGGATAGTTTTACGGTTTTGCCTTCGCTGTTTTTCAGCGAGAATGTCGGCGCTTTGTCGCCCACGGAAAGTCCTTTAGTTTCTGCTTTTGATGACGCTTTCGAAGCCATTGATCCTGTCCTCCGATCAGCTACATTGCGAAATGACTGTTCTTGCGGCGCAGTATGCCGCAATGATAAGAAAGATTCAATGCTGGGGACTTCATCAGATCGGCGTAAATCCGCTAAATCAGCGTCATCCGCGTCCTATGCTCTTCATTCTGCTCTTCTCCTCCAAGCTTTGATCAAGTCTCGATGTGTTGCTCAGGCTGTGAGGCTATGTTACCTTTGTCAATTCGTTTTGATGCGGGATCGGCAGTCCGTATAGATGCCGGTCCGATTGATTCGGAGACCAGAATATGATTCGTTCGTACAGAGGCAAACATCCAGTCTTCGGCCCTACAGTCTATATTGACCAGAGCGCCCAAGTCATTGGCGATGTTGAAATTGGCGAGCATTCCAGCATCTGGTTCAACTGCGTAGTTCGCGGTGATGTTTACTATATAAGGATAGGGCATCATTCCAATATTCAGGATGGCACGGTTGTTCATGTAACGCGCGATACCAACGCTACCTTTATTGGAAACTATGTCTCAATTGGACATAACGCGACGGTTCACGGTTGCACCATCGAAGACAGGTGCCTGATTGGAATGGGATCGGTGATTCTGGACACCGCAAACATCGGAACGGAATCGATTGTGGCGGCTGGGGCAGTCGTTCCCATAGGAATGAAGGTGCCGCCAAGATCGCTGGTTGCAGGCGTGCCGGCGACTATAAAGAAACAATTAAACGAAAAGGACATCGAGTTCATTGACCGTTTTTGGAAGAATTACATCGAGTATAAAGAGATTTATCTGGCCGAAAGCGGCCAATCGTTTACCAGCGGCAGTTAGTCGCTGGATGTTGGGTCATTGCCATATTTTCGATGATCGTATGATGGATTGTCTGACTCGACCGTTTGGGTTTTTCAGTCTGGCAGTGTTCATGGTAGAAAAATTGTTGTCAATCTCGCCAGCAATAAAGGCAGGCGAGATTTCTGAAAGTAAATAGAGCGTAGAGATAACAAGGCGATGATCAAATCTATAAAGGGCACGAGAGATTTATTACCAGCAGCCTACACTGATAAAACGGGTGAGCAAATTCATCGCTGGCAATTTGTCGAGGACAAAGCGCGCGAGGCGTTTCGCCGCTACGGTTTTGAAGAGATTCGTACACCTATATTCGAAAAAACAGAGTTGTTTGCGCGCGGTGTCGGCGAGTCGACGGACATAGTTAATAAAGAGATGTACACCTGGATTGATAAAGCAGGAGAGGGGCGAACAGGAGAAAGCCTTACACTTCGGCCGGAAAATACTGCACCAGTCATTCGCGCCTTTATTCAACACCAGATGTGGATCAAAAGAAATCTTGTAAAGCTTTTCTATGTCGGTCCACAGTTTCGGCGCGAACACCCACAGGCAGGTCGTTTCCGCCAGTTCTACCAGATCGGTGCCGAGGTCATCGGCAACACCGATAACCCGGCAATCGAAGCCGAAGTCATCGAAATGCTGGATTGGTTTCTTAAAGAGCTGGGCATTACCAATTCTACTCTGCTGATCAATTCAGTCGGTTGTCCAAAATGCCGTCCGGCTTTCAATGAGACGCTGAAGAAAGAGCTCGCTGCCAACATCGACAAGATGTGCGGCGACTGTCAGCGTCGCTACGAAGTCAATCCATTGCGCGTGCTGGACTGCAAGGTTCCTGCGGATCAGCCTTACATCGACGCGCTACCGGCGATGCTCGATTTATTGTGTGATGAGTGCAAAGAGCACTTCGAAAAGTTCCGCTCTTATCTGGATACGCGAAACATTCAATACACGATCTCAAAACGAATGGTTCGCGGACTGGATTATTACGTAAAGACCGCGTTCGAGATCATCGGCGGGAATTTGGGCGCGCAAAATTCGATTTTAGGCGGCGGAAGATACGACGGGCTTTCGGAAACTCTCGGTGGACCGCCGTCACGCGGGTTTGGCTTTGCGATTGGTTTTGATCGATTGGTTATGTCTCTTCCTGACGACGGCAATTTGCAGCCGCCGAAACCGGATTACTTTATCGCGTGGCTTGGCGACGAAGCGTTCGATCGCGCAACCAGGCTGGCTCGCGAGCTTCGAGCCGCTGGTTTGAATGTGGCAATCGATTTCGAGTCGCGCAAATTGAAAGGTTCGATGCGCGAAGCCGACAAACTTGGCGCACGAAAGGTGATAATCATCGGCGAAGACGAATTGCGCAACGAGAGCTATATTGTGCGCGATATGAGCGACGGCTCACAAACAGCAGTTGCCGCTGACCAGGCGATCAACATTCTGCGATAATCTGTAGCATAAGCCGTACATTTTATTTTTGCTGGAGTGGTCTAAATCTAAATGGCCAATTTTTCTGTTGATTCAACATCGACCGATATAAAGCTGCCGAAACGGTGGCGTCCATCGCTTACGACCTGGATCATGATCGGCCTGGTTGTTGGCGTTGTGATCGGATGGGCAAAGCCGGCTTGGGGCGACAGAGTCTATTTCCTTCGCGACATCTTCCTTAATCTGATTAAGTCAATTATTGCGCCATTGGTCTTCTCGACAATTGTTGTCGGTGTTGCTGGCGGTGGCGACTTGAAGAAAGTCGGAAGAATGGGAGCGAAAGCTCTCGTTTACTTTGAAATTGTTACAACAATCGCTCTCTTCATCGGTCTTGGCGTCGTCAATCTGACCAGACCTGGTGTCAGCGTTGTACTCAGTGGCGACACTTCTGTGGTCAAATCGATCCAGCAGACTCACGCAAGCGGCTTCGTAGACACAATAGTCCATATATTTCCCGCAAGCATCGTGTCGGCAATGGCCAGCGGAGATGTGTTGCAGATAGTCGCATATTCGGTGATCTTTGCAATGGCGGTAATGGCGATGGGCAAAAAGGGCGAGCCTGTCCTCGTCTTTTGCGAAAGCCTGTCGCAGATAATGTTTAAATTCACCAGCTATGTAATGTTGATGGCCCCCATTGGAGTCGGCGCGGCAATGGCGCACACTGTAGCGCACGAAGGTCTGGACATACTCAAGAATCTGGGAATGCTGATCGGCTCACTTTATATAGCTTTGATTATATTTACGCTGCTGGTTTTGTGGCCGTCGGCAATTCTTTTCCGCATTCCCATAAAGCAATTCCTGAAAGCCGTCAAAGAGCCTTTCACAATTGCTTTTGTCACAACCAGCAGCGAATCTGCGTTGCCAAAAGCCATGGAAGTGATGGAAAGGATGGGCGTACCGAAGCGGATCGTCGGCTTTGTCATGCCCACCGGATACAGCTTTAACCTTGTAGGCACGACGTTGTATCTTGCGATGGCCTCCGTCTTTGTGGCGCAGGCGGCTGAGCATACGTTGAGTGTAACCGATCCGACTCGGTCATTTCACATGAGCTTTGGCCAGCAGATCGTTATGATGATCACTTTGATGATCACGTCCAAGGGAGTTGCCGCTGTGCCGCGAGCCTCGCTGGTAATTTTGCTTGCGACGCTCGAGCAGTTTGTGCCAGGGTTTGGCCTGATAGGTGTTGCTGTCATCTTCGGTGTTGATGAGTTGATGGATATGGCTCGCACTGCCATCAATGTTCTCGGCAATTGTTTAGCGACTGCGGTTGTAGCTAGATGGGAAGGCGAATTCGATGATGAACGCGCCAGGGTATTTGGCACTCCCGACGAAATCGCATTGGAAGAAGCGCTGGGCGAACCTGCACTTGCCGAAGCCGCAGCACAAGGAGATTAAGATTCACCACAGAGACACTGAGGCACAGAGAACATTAAAACTCTGTGCCTCTGTGTCTCTGTGGTGAAATTGCTTTGGGAAAGATAGAATTAAGCAATGCTCGATAATCTGGAAATCAGAAGAACTCATTATTGCGGCCAATTGCGCCGTGAAATGGCCGGTCAATCTGTCGTGGTTATGGGGTGGGTTAACCGCCGACGCGATTTCGGACCGCTCACTTTTATCGATCTTCGTGACCGTGAAGGGATCGTGCAGGTAGTCTTTGATCAGGAACGCAATCCAGACGCGCACCAGAAGGCCAAGGAACTCAGAGGCGAGTACGTCACGGCCATAGTCGGCACAGTGCACGAGCGAACACCTGAAACCGTCAACAAAAACATGCCCACCGGCGAGATCGAAGTTGTTGCGGAACAAGTGTTCATTCTGAACGACGCTGAGACCCCTCCGTTCGAGATCGAGAACAACAAAGCTTCTGAAGACCTGCGATTAAAATATCGCTACCTGGATCTTCGGCGACCAAAGATGCAGGAAAACCTGATCCTGCGTCATCGAGTTCTGATGGCAGTCAGAAAATATTTTGACGAGCACGGCTTTGTTGAAATAGAGACCCCAATATTGATCAAATCGACGCCTGAAGGCGCTCGCGATTTCATCGTTCCCGCGCGCACCAGTCCTGGCAAATTCTATGCGTTGCCGCAGTCGCCGCAGATTTTCAAACAGCTCTGTATGGTGTCGGGTTTCGATAAATACTTTCAGATAGCGCGCTGTTTTCGCGACGAAGATCTTCGCGCCAATCGTCAACCTGAATTCACCCAGGTCGACGTCGAAATGTCGTTCGTAAATCAGGAACAAGTTTTTGAATATATCGAACCGCTAATCCAAACGGTCTTTAAACTGGCCGGAGTCGAAGCTCCTAGACCTTTTCCACGCCTGACATACGACGAGGCAATGCGCAGATTCGGTTCGGACAAACCCGACACCCGTTTTGGAGTAGAATTTATTGATCTCACGGAAAACTTTGCCAACACCGAATTTGCCGTTTACCGAAGCATCATCGACCAGGGTGGCCAGATAAAAGCCATAACAGTTCCTGGCGGCGTAAAATATTCACGCAAGCAGTTTGATGAATTGACAGAGATTGCAAAGCGCTATGGTGCAGGAGGACTGGCCTGGATCAAGCTCGGAACAGACGGACTAACATCATCGCTACTGAAAGCGCTCGGCGAAGACAAAATTAAAGAGTTGGTTCAATCGTCGGGAGCAAACAATGGCGACGCCGTTCTGATCGTCGCTGGCAAGAAGAGCGTAGTTGCCGCTGCGCTTGGCGCAGTTCGTTTGGAAGTCGGCAAGCGAGAAAACCTGATTGACCAATCCAAATACAACTTCCTTTGGGTTACTGATTTCCCAATGTTCGAGTGGAGCGAAGAAGACAATCGCTGGGCCGCAATGCATCACCCATTCACCAGTCCGCGGGATGAAGACATCGATAAGCTCACGGCAAATCCCGGCGAAGCGAAAGCAAAGGCCTATGATCTGGTTTTGAATGGTGAAGAACTCGGCGGGGGCTCGATCAGAATTCATCGGCAGGATGTGCAACAGAAGGTTTTCGGGCTGCTTGGCCTCAGTGAGGAAGAAGCGCGCGCAAAGTTCGGTTTCCTGCTGGATGCGCTATCGTTCGGAACTCCACCGCATGGCGGGATTGCTCTCGGAGTTGATAGACTGATAATGATTTTATCGAAAGAGCCATCAATTCGAGACGTAATCGCATTTCCAAAGACCGCCAGCGGGACAGATTTGATGACGGAATCGCCGAGCCATGTCTCGACGGCACAATTGGAAGAATTACGCATCAAGGTTGTCGAATCGAAGAACTAATAGCCTGGAACAATTACCAGAAGACTTCAACACGCCCTGAATTTGTGATTGCTTGATCATTTGTGATCAGAGGCACATCTTTGATTTTGGCGGTTGCAACTATGGCGGAATCGTAGATGTCTTTGTTGAAGATGTATTTTCTCGCCTCGATCACCTGGTTTTCATCAAGAGGAACACACTCGAAGCAGGGCCTGGCAAGTAGTGCCGCGACCCAGGTTTCATAGGGCTCGTTTAGATCAACCACATCCAACTGAATCAAACGTGATACTTCCCACAGTGCAACCGCTGGAATGTAGATAAAGGACTCACAACGGTCAGCCTGTTCAAAGACTCGTCTGGCGCGACGGGAAAGTTTGCCGAATTGACCGGTAAAGTAATAGATCAAAGAGTGGGTATCAGTAACATAAACTGACATAAGCCGTCTTTATTCATAAAGGCGTTTGATACGGTTCGCAAATATTTCTTCGTCTTCCTTGCGGAGCTTTTTGATCGCCTCGTCTACATCTCCAAGCAGCCGGCCTGATCCGGCAAGTTTCCAGTCTTTCAAAAACTCTTCCTTCTGCGCAAGGTCTGCAAGCCGGTTGGTATCTTCCTCACCAGGCCTCATTTTATCGTCCTCCCACAGCCGGACAATATCGGGTGTGACGTTCACCAAAGATGCGAATTCAGCCAGAGTGCGCTTTCCGCGCAAATCCCGGATTAATTGCGGCGGCCAGAAGGTTATTCTTCTCAGCGCATTTTTATTGGCTACGCTCATATGAATTCTCCGATGATACTGAATCACAATTCTACACCTATTTCATTTGCCTTTGCATTATCGTTTAAATCCGGTTTTTCTGATTTTGATTTTTTTGCGTTGGCTCATCGACGGAACTATCGCTATATTTACATTATGGTCACAATGCGCAATGTGCGGGATTACTACCGGAAGGAACTCTTTCGGTCGCTTGACGAATTAAAGGTCTATTGCGCCGAAGAAGGTCTCTGGCTTAGTTTTGATCGTGGCGAAGACGACCAATCCGCCGATCCATCTGGCGCTCTTCTCGATGACGCCGGCAATATCCGCGGAGCATTCGTTCCTACGCGATGTACAGCTTACGCCTCAATGGCGGTCTCCCATCCTATTGCGGTAATGTGGGCGCTCTATCGCGAAGAACAGAACGCAGATTGACGCGGATTTCCTTTTCTCGGAATTCAACTTATCTTTTTGTGCAGGTTTGTAACAAACGACTGAAAATCGTATTCGGACCGAACAGTTCTTGCTTATCCAAATTGATTCATCTTTATACGATATGGTATGGCCCGCTATCTACTGATTTAACGTACTTTAGTCCACTTTCCCGAAATCCATGGAATATTTTTAGCTCCAACCGGACTTAAATGATACCGATTTTCTGCGGCTAAGAAGCTGATAAATATGATTCATATGCAACCGGTGAAGACAGAAGTTGCTGCTAAACAACACCTTAACTGCCGCTCAGTGGCCCGGGCGGGCCAGCAGTGAGAATTGCGGCGCGTACTTTGCATAAACAGAGGCGGCAAACTGAAGTGGATTCTTTATCGTATCAAAATAGGTACGATGCTTGGAGGTCAACATGGCAGTCTTGGATTTTTTCAGAACACATAAGCATTACTGGGGGGTGCCCCACAAACGTAGATCGGACAATAAACTGGTCCAGACCTGTTATGCCTGCAGCAAAGAGCGAAAGGTTGAAGTGAATTTCAGCTCTGATGGCAACGAGATCGCGCGCGAGCGTGACACGGTTGCCTTGCTGTACAGCGAAGAATCAGCGGCCTGATAAATCAGGCAGGCGTTCGATATTTGGCCGTGTCGTCAATCGACACGGCCACGATAGGTCTCTCTTTCTTAAAACCGAATTCAAAATCCCGGTCCCTCACTCGTACTCTACTCTTCATCCGCATTTGCTAACTCTTTCGAAATCCAGACGAAATGGTTTTGCAGTCTCAGGCTTTGAAAATATAATGGTTTCGCCACCGGACCATCTATATGCGAATCACGAAACACTATAGACTGCATTTAACAGGATTACTTTGCCTTACGTTTCTCTGCACACCGATAACATTCCCCCGGCAAATGGGCGGAAACCAGGCGCGGACTGCTCTTCGCGAGGCAGAACCTGCAGCAGCCGCGATGTCGGCGGATCGATTGTCGGCAATTGACGAAATCGTCAATGATTCTATTTCCAAAAAAGAGTTGCCGGGCGCAGTAGTTCTGATTGCTCGTCACGGGAAAATAGTTTGGCGCAAGTCCTATGGGAACCGGGCAGTTCAGCCGACTGTCGAAGCGATGACTGTCGACACCATCTTCGACATGGCGTCGCTGACAAAGATCGTGGCCACGACAACCTCTATCATGATCCTGATTGAGCGCGGTCAATTGCGACTGATCGACACGGTAGCGCATTACATTCCAGAATTTGCCCAGAACGGAAAAACTAATATAACTGTTTTGCAACTTCTGACGCATCGCGCCGGTTTTGTTCCTGACAATGCGATCAGTGATTACAACGACGGTCCGGATGCGGCATTGAAACGGATCTTTGCTTTGGCGCCCAGCTACACTCCGGGTTCGCGGTTTGTTTACAGCGATGTCGGTTTTATAGTTCTCGGAGAACTCGTCCATCGAATCAGCGGCAAGACCCTGGATCAGTTCGCGCGCGAAAATATATACGAGCCGCTCGGGATGAAAGACACCGGTTTCAAACCTGGCAACAATCTGAAGCAGAGAATCGCTCCGACCGAACAGCGAGAAGATGGTGGTGGCGGTAACAAACATTGGATGCGGGGCGAAGTTCACGATCCGCGATCATATCTGCTCGGCGGCGTTGCAGGTCACGCAGGTCTTTTTTCGACGGTGGATGATCTGGCGATCTTCTGTCAGATGATTCTTTCCGGGGGCTCGTACAACGGAAGGCGCGTTATGTCCCCGCTTACGGTTGCAAGGATGACTTCTCCTCAGGATTTTGGTGATACGAATATTCGCGGGCTGGGCTGGGATATTCAGACGCCTTATTCAAGCAATCGAGGAGATCTGTTCCCTATAGGTTCTTTCGGGCACACTGGGTTCACCGGAACCTCCATCTGGATAGATCCGGTAACAGACACATTCGTTATCATCCTGAGCAACAGAGTCCACCCCGATGGCAAAGGCGACGCCGGTCCATTGCGAAGCAAGATCGCCAACATCGCAGCCAGCGCGATTATGGATGCGCCATCATTCACGGACGATAAACCGATGCCATCTGCTGGTCGAACCAGCGAGCGCCGCAGCGATACCAAAGTGATGACCGGCATTGATATTTTAGAGCGCGATAAATTTGCGGAGCTTGCGGGCAGACGAATAGGTCTGATCACCAATCACACAGGACGCGACAGCGAAGGCAGAACGACAATTGATGTTTTAGCTACCGCGCCAAACCTCAAACTGGTCAAGCTCTTCAGTCCGGAACACGGCATTCGCGGCGAAGCGGACAGCAAAGTCGGCGATTCTGTCGATTACAAGACGGACCTGCCTGTATTCAGTCTTTATGGTGATAAACGGCGCCCAACGCTCGAAATGCTGAAGGATATCGACACGCTTGTTTACGACATCCAGGATGTAGGCGCAAGATACTACACCTATATAACCACGCTGGGTTACGCGCTTGAAGAAGCTGGCAAGAACCATATTAAATTTGTAGTTTTGGACCGGCCGAACCCCATTGATGGAGTCGACGTCGAGGGGCCAGTTCTTGACACAGATAAAGAGACATTCGTCGGTTATTTTCCAATGCCGGTTCGTCATGGGATGACTGTCGGCGAATTGGCAGAGATGTACAATTCAGAAAACAAGATCAATGCCGATTTGACCATCATCAAAATGGAAGGCTGGAGACGGGATCAATTCCTGGACGCCACCGGTCTGATGTGGGTAAATCCGTCACCGAATATGCGCAGCTTGACTGAAGCGATTCTCTATCCCGGCGTCGGCCTGCTTGAAACGACGAACGTCTCTGTGGGTCGAGGGACAGACACTCCGTTCGAGATAGTCGGCGCACAGTGGATCGACGCCAAGAAACTGGCGGCAGCGCTGAATGCACGCCAAATCGCGGGTGTGAAGTTTATGCCGACGAGGTTTACTCCAAAATCGAGCGTCTTCAAAGATACGGAATGCGGCGGAATCCAAATCGCAATCACCAATCGAGCAGTCTTTCATCCGGTGGCAACGGGAATAGAGATCGCCTATCAACTGCATCATCTTTACCCAAAGGATTGGCAAGTTGACAAATACATCAATCTGCTGGGCAGTCAGGCTGCTCTCGATGCCCTAAAGAATAACGCCGAGCCCGATGCAATTGCTGCAACCTGGACGAATTCACTGGCCGAATTTCAGAAAACGAGAACGAAATATCTGCTCTACTGATCGGATTACAAAATGACCGACGAATATGACATAAGTGCGTCGCCGGAATTCCGCAAGGCCGAACAACGGATCGAGGCCCAGAGCGCGGTATTCAAAAAAGAACTCGGTCTAACTGATCTGGTGTTGACGCAGATTCTTTTCATTGTCGGTCTTCCATGGATTGGTGTCGCCGCAAAGCAGGGCCCATCGCATGTTGTTCTGTGGATCATCGCGATGATTTTCTTTTATGTTCCATCGGCGGTGGTTGTGATTTATCTAAACAAGATCATGCCGCTGGAGGGTGGACTGTATCAGTGGGCGAAGCTCGGGTTGAATGAACTATTCGGTTTTCTGGTGGCGTGGAATCTGTGGCTGTTCGCCATCCTGAATACATCAGAGATTGGCCTTCAGGTAACACAGTACGCTGCATACATACTTGGGCCGAAATATGAATGGCTAACCAGCAATAAGCTGATTATAGGTTTGACGACGTTTACGCTTCTTACTGCGCTGGTAGTAATAACTATTGTCGGGTTGAGCGTCGGCAAGTGGGTTCACAAAGTTGGCGGCGTGTTGATGATCGCGACCTTCGCCGCCATTGTGATCTTACCTGTAATGAACCTGTTTCATGGATCGATCACCGAATATCACCCGTTGAAAACCGAAATGCCGGTGTTCTCTTCGTGGATGACTCTAAACCTGCTCGGCAAGATGGGCTTCGGTGCTCTCGGCGGATTTGAATACGTGGCTATTCATGCTGGCGAGTGTAGAAATCCCGTGCGAACGATTGGGCGGTCTGTTGCCGTCGCCGCGCCATTGATCGCGCTGATGTTCATACTTGGCACCAGCTCAATGCTTGCCTTGATTCCGCAGGATAAGATCGATTTGATTGCGCCGATTCCTCAGGTGCTCAGCGCAGGTCTTGGACCATTTGGATTTGCGGCCATAGCTGCCCCATTGGCCATTTCGATTCTGCTCTGTGTGCGCATTTCGCAGTCCAGCGTTATGTTCGGCGGAAACACTCGACTGCCAATGGTTGCGGGTTGGGACAAACTGCTGCCTGGATGGTTCACTCGATTGCATGCTACTCGCCACACGCCTGTGAATTCGATCCTGTTTGTAGGCGCAGCGACGCTGATTTTGGGAGCCGTGGGTCTAATCGGGGTGGGGAAGCAGGAAGCTTTTCAGTTGCTGTGGAACGCGTCAGGCCTGTTCTATGCTCTTACTTACCTGGCCTTATTTGGGATCCCTCTCTTTGGACTGCGGGGTCTCAAGCAATCACCACCGTTGTGGCTGAAGGTGGCCGCGTTTTCCGGGTTTGCGATGACTCTTCTCTACGTGGCGCTTTCCATCGTTCCAATTATTAAGGTTGAGAGTCGCCTGACCTTTGCGTTGAAGATAGGCGGTTTGATATTGGTAACTAACGCGATCGGCTTTGCTCTTTTTGCGACCGTGCGGAAAAAACAATCCGTGAATCGCGATGTCGCGGAATCGCTTCGAGTGTCAAGATAACAGTCGCCACCTACCGCGCGTATTCCCGAAGCCTGCGGTCTTTGAATATCTTTCTGCTAGCGGCCGCCGTTTTCTTTGACATAACGCGCGATCTGTTCTGCCGTTGCGAACCAGACGCCAGGTTTTGATTTCATATAGGCCACGAATTGCTCCAAATGCTTCATCGGAGCATGATGACCGGTCACGTGCGGATGCAGGGTCAACACAAACATCGTGTGGTCTTCGTAAGCTCCATCGAATTCATCTTTATAAAGTTGATACAACAATTCCGGCGAAGGCATTTTTCCATTAGGCCCAAGATAAGGTGTTTCGGTTAGCGTCCAATCGATCGCAAGTTCAACCAGCCCGGTTGGCGCTCCATTGGAATTTATTTCATAAGGTTCATCCATTGCTTGGAGACTGCTGTCGTAAAGGAATTTCTTTTTGAGCAATAAGCCAAGAGTATGATCACTAAAAGCCCATCCAGGAGCGCGATAACCTACTGGCCGCTTGCCGGATACAGTGGTCAGATAATCGATGGCTTTGTCGAGCAGCCGTTCTTCTTCCGCTGCATCGCTGATTCGCGGCAGCGATTCGTGAATCCAGCCGTGGACGCCGATTTCGTGGCGGCCGCTCTTCAGGATCGCAGGCACCATTTCCGGATGAATCAACGCGCTGACTGCCGGAATAAAGAATGTTGAGGAGATTTGATATTTATCGAGAAGCTTTAAAATACGCGGCAATCCCGATTGAGCGCCAAAATCGGCCGCAGACAGTGTTGTCGGCGAAGTTTCACCGGCTGCCAGCAAATAGGATTCATTATCGACGTCGAAGCTGAGACAAACGGCCACGCGAGCGTTACCCGGCCACGACTTCGGCGTCAGTTTTCTACCGACGCGCGCCAGGGCAACGGCCTGTCGAAGCTGATCGTCGCTCCATTGGGTGCCGGGTTGTTGTTGCGGCCGTTGTTGTGCGACACCGTTAGCGCCATCAAATACACATACAAGAATTGTAATAAGCACGACGATACCAATCCTGCTCTTGGCCATAGGTTGTTCCTTTTCTGGTCTGGGTTATTTGAAACGGTTGACGGCCATAATCTCATCGAACCAGATCGGGCGCAACAGTTTGACATGGCCTCGAACGAGAACGTCCGTCCGAATTGCTTTTTCGGCGTCAGAATGGCATATTGCTATTCGAGCCTCCGTGCCTTGTTTTCTCTTATTTTTTTACCAACAACCATATTGCGGAGAGATCCCCTGAATGAAGAAAGCCCTCTCATCGATTCTCTTACTAGTTATTGTATCCGGTCTTTTCGCGGTTTACGGCCAGCAGAGTAAAACTGCCCTCGATTACATCAAACAGGGCATCATTAGCCGCGACAACGCCGATTACGATGAAGCTATAGCCAATTTCACAAAAGCAATCGAAATCGATCCTCACCTCTTTGCCGCGTATTTCAATCGAGCCTCTGCACGTTGGTATAAAGGAGACGTTGACGGAAGCATCGCCGACCTCACCAAAGCAATCGAGATTGATCCGCGCAATAAGGCGGCATTCGCCGCTCGCGCCAAGGCCCATGACAAGAAAGGCGATTATGACAATGCAATCGCGGATTATGGCAAAGTAATCGAACTGGATCCCCGCAACCATTCGGCACACGTTAGTCGAGGTATCGATTTCGGTAAAAAGAAAGAGTTCGACGCGGCCTTGGCCGACTTTAATAAAGCAATCGAAATCGACCCCAGTCTCTTCAGCGCGTACATCGATCGTGGAATTGTCAACCACGACAAGGGCAATTATGACGCGGCGCTGGCCGACTATACTAAAGGGATCGAGCTTAACCCCGATTACTTTTGGAGTTATTACAATCGTGGCAACGTAAGGATTAAAAAGAGGGATTTTGATGGCGCCATCGCCGACTTCGCCAAGGCGCTGGAGATAAATCCGAATCTTAAAGAGGCCTATCTGAGCCGCGGTACGGCGTATCGCGAAAAAGGCGACTACGATCATGCTATTGCGGATTTCGGCAAAGCAATAGAGATGAACCCCCGGCTGGTTGCGGGTTATCACAACCGTGGGCTGGCCCGGCTGAGCAAACACGATTACGACGGCGCGATTTTTGATGCGGGCAAAGTGATTGAGCTCGATCCGCGTAATGTCGGCGCATACAATTTGCGCGCCGCCGCCAGGCTGGAGAGCGGCGATCTCGATGGCGGCGAGAGCGACTGCCTTAAAGCGATTGAGATCGATCCCAATAACGCAGTAGCGTATTACAATCTCGGTTGGCTTTACGAAAAACGAGGCAAAATCGATGTCGCTCTTTCTTACCTGGATAAAGCAATAGATAAAGGTCCCGAATATATTAGGGTGCATTTCAAACGTGGAGTGCTGCGTGCAATGACTGGCGATTACGGCGGAGCCATGACGGATTTCAACGTAGTAATTTCGCTGGATCCCCGCGACGAACACAGCTATGCTAATCGGGGCATGGCGCGAGCCAAAAAAGGTGATTACCAGGGGGCGCTCGCGGATCTGAACAAGGCGATTGAACTTAATCCACGCTACAGCGGGGCCTATGATATGAGATCGTCCACCTACTCTGCAAAAGGTGACACCAATACGGCGTTGATAGACAGCAATAAGGCTATAGAGCTCGATCCAAACAATGCGGGCGCTTACGTTAATCGGGCTATTCTGTATCAGAAGAAAGGTCTTTTTAAGGAATCCTTTGCTGATTTCGATAGGGCGATTGAGATCGATCCGCGGTTGGTTCTCGCCTACTACAATCGCGGGTTTGCGCGTAAAGAGAGGGAAGAATACGGCGGCGCAATCGCCGATTATACAAAGGCGGTTGAGCTGGATCCGAAGCATGTTCTCTCTATTTGCGGGCTCGCATGGATTATGGCAACTTGTCCGAACCAGGAGTTTCGCGACGGGAAACTCGCGATCGAGTATGCAAAGAAAGCTTGTGATTTAACCAACCGGCTGGATCCTGGCGCATTGGAAGTGCTGGCCGCAGCCTATGCCGAAAGCGGCGATTTTAAAGAAGCGGTGCATTGGGAGAAGACGGCATTGGATTTTGCTGGTTATACTTCGGTCGAGAATAAGGCAAAGAATCGGCTCGCATTGTATAAAGATAAGAAACCCTACAGAGAGAAATAGAACCAGCTAACCTGAAGGCCGCAACCGCACAACGTGAAGAACGAGGCCGCGTTGATTAACGCGGCCCGGCTGGAAGTTTTTCATTCAGGAAGTCGGTCAGCAGATGATAAAGATGCTGAGTTGTTCCGCGACCTTCGTATATACCATGCGATCTATTGGGATATGGCTGAATCCTGAATTGTTTGCCGTCCGCGATCAGAGCGTTTTCCAATTCTTCTGTTCCCTGAAAATGAACATTGTCATCGCCTGTCCCGTGAGCGACCAGCAATTGCCCCTTTAACTGACCTGCGAATGTGATTGGAGAACTGCGTTTATATTCTTCGGGATGATCCTGGGGCAATCCGCAATATCGTTCCTGATATATAGTGTCGTAATAACGAATGTCCGCCACCGGTGCAACGGCCATTGCCATGCTATATAGATCGGGATAACGGAAGATCGCGTTCAAACTTGATGATCCACCACCGCTCCAGCCCCAGATTCCGACGCGGCTCGGGTCGACATAGCTAAGCTTCGTTAACGTACGAACCGCATTTGCCTGATCACCAGCATTGACGATGCCGATCTTGCGATAGATCGATTTGCGCCATTGCTTGCCTCGCGGAGACGGCGTGCCTCGATTATCGACGCTGACGACGATGTAGCCTTGTTGCGCCAGCATCAGATGCCAGATCTCGTTGCGCTCTCCCCATTTGTCCTGAGCAGTCATTCCCCAGGGCTCGCCGTAAACGTAGAAGAACAACGGATACTTTTTACTCGGATCAAACCCCGGCGGTTTCATCATCCAGCCATCGAGTTCAACACCATCGTCCATCTTCACACGAATAAATTCGCTGTCAACGTGCTTGAGCTTGTCCAGCCGCTGTTGAAGATCCTGGTTATCAATCAGAGTACGAACCGTTGAATGCTGTGGTAATTTTACAACATCGGTAACGGGCACTTTGGTGAATGTCGAATAAGTGTGAATCGCAGTGTCGCTGTGCGGCGAGATGATGTACTCGTGAGAGCCGGGCTCGTTTGCAGGTGTTAACCTTTCAGCTTTCTTGCTTCCGTCCAGCGGTGCGCGATACAAATATCGCTGTGTCGCGTTTTCCGGAGACGCCAGAAAATAGATCCATCCTCCTGCGGGATCAACTTTCACAACGCTGATTAAATCGTAATTGCCCGGCGTAATGCATTTCACGTCTTTGCCATCGCGCGAGATCGAAAAGACGTGTCGCCAGCCGTCGCGCTCACTCGCCCATAAAAATCTCTTTCCGCCGTCGATCCATTCAACGTCCCCACGTGCAAGCCCCTGCTTGTCCCAATCTATATCACCCCAGGCGATATCGACCCACGTGTCTTCCTTTTCCGTCATTATCGTTTTGACTTTGCTGGTTTCAATGTTGCCGAGCATGAAGACGTCTGTGTTTTGCAGGCGATTCAGCTGCTGAATGATCACCTCATCCGAACTCGCAGCCCATTCCATTCTTGGCAGATAATTGTTACGAGGATCACCTGCGATGTCGAACCAGCGTGTCGGACCGCCTTTCGCATCGATGACTCCGACCTTAGCGGCGGAATTCATCTGACCAGCTTTTGGGTAGGGAAATGAAATAATAATCGGATAAAGCTCCGCCGTATTGTTGATGAGCTTCATCTCCTTGACGCCTTCGGAATTTAGCTGCCAGTAAGCGATGTGCTGCCCATCCGGACTCCAGCGCCATCCGTCGCGGCAGAACAATTCCTCTTCGTAAACCCAATCGAACGTTCCGTTGACAATGTATTGAGTTCCGTCGGTGGTTAGTTTGTTGATGCGACGGTCGGATAACGACTCGACATAGATATTGTTCTCGCGCACATAACCGACTCGTGTTCCATCAGGCGAGAATTTCGCAAACATCAGAGTTGACGGTTTGGCGTCGCCACCCAGTTTTTGTAATTTCCAGCTTTTTAAATCCAGCACAAAATAAT
>Ga0070741_10004643_pt1 | contig 31788 bp, 64 predicted proteins | sample Coa_R1_4_FD_66440 | JGI IMG/M metagenome (GOLD analysis project Ga0070741, IMG submission 66440) | Surface soil microbial communities from Centralia Pennsylvania, which are recovering from an underground coalmine fire - Coalmine... | ecosystem: Environmental > Terrestrial > Soil > Unclassified ... | reverse complement strand
GATCACCCCAGGTGGGCTCGCCGTCATCCACATGGCCGAGTTCGACAAGCCGCAGGCTATGGAGCGTGCACTGGAGTCGTACGCGGCTACGCTGCGCGGGCTCGGCTACGAGGCGGAGGTGCGCACGCTCGTAGGGTCGCTGCGCGGGGTGTTCGTCCGGCGCACGGATCAGCGGCGGAGGGTGGCGAGCGATGCCTAGCCCGACCCGTTGGCAGAAGATCGTGGTCGTCGGCCTGCCGTCGCTGATCGGCGCGGTGTTCCTCGTCGCGTTCTTCACCCACGGCGCGGCGCACTGGGCGGCGTCCGGCGTGTACGGGCTGCTGAGTGCGGCGTTGGTGTGGTGGTTGCGGCGGCAGGTGCGCCGCAACGATTCTGGTGCTGGTCGCGGGCGTTCTGCGGTGTAACGCTCGCGCGTGTCGGCGGCCTGCGGTTCACTAAGGGCTGTGACCGCGCCGTGGGAGTTGCTGGAGCGCCTGGACGCCGCCGCGCTCGACAGCGACAACGTGCACAACGACGCGTGCGGGCAGTTCGATGAGCGCGGCCCGCAGCCCTGTTCGTGCGGGATACCCGGGCTGTTGCGGGACCTTGCTGAGTGGGCGAGCGCGCAAGCGATGGATGCGGCGGTCAGCGAGGCGCAACGCGCGGCGTGACCTCGACCGGCGGCGGCGTGTGTCTTGGGCAGTCGCGGTCGGGCATGTGGATGGAGATCAGCGCCGGGTCGTGGCCGGTACGTGCAGCGGCCAGCGCGCGCAGGTGCTCGCCTAGCTGGTGATCGGTGAGCGCGGCCGGCCACGGGAACGCGACCGGGCCGCCGGGCAGCGTCAACTCGAACAGCCGCCAACCCGCCAACTGCGGGTGCGCGCAGTACGCGCCGCGCAGGTGCAGCAGCCGGTTGAAGTCGTCCGGGTGCATCGGGATCCGCGCCTCGGCGTGCGCCATCGTCCACGTGTCTTGTGGCGAGAACAGCATGCACGAGCAGTGGGCGCCCATGTGGTCGGCGAGCTGGTCGAGCGGGTGTGGGGTGCGCCGGCCGGTCCATAGTTCCTGGAGTGCGTTGTCGAACTGGGCGCGGGTCAGACGGGTAGCGTGCCGGTCGTTCGGCCACTCGCTCATCGCCGCGCCCACCGCGGGCAGTCGTGCGGTCGCCCGTGAACCCAGGTGCCGGAGTCGTACTGCTGGCAGCCGATCCGCGTGTTGCGGCCGTGTGACGGCAGGCGGTCCTCCTCGTCGGACGGGAGGGTCGCGCGCGGCAGCGGGAACCCGGCGCCCAGCACCGGCTGATCGCCTTGCAGCCGCTGCCGCATCGTCTCGATCGCCTCGTACGGGTCGGCCACTCCCCCGACGCTCTCCAGCAGCCCGCTGAACGCCGGCGGTCCTGCGGTCCCGTACAGCAGCAGGTTCTCCATCGCGGCCGACGCCTGATCCCACACGGCGCGCTGCACCGGGTTCATGCGGGCACGCGCCTCAGCAGCTTCGGCCTCGATCCGCTCACTGATCTGCGCGAGGGTCGGCTGCGGCGGCGGCTCGTCGAACACGATCCCGGCTGGCGGCGTCCAGCAGCCCTGCGCGCAGTCCTGCCCGTCGTGTGGGAACCCGGTCTCGTCGAACGCGTCCTCGCCCGGGTGTCGGTGCATCAGCCAGCGCGCGTACTTGCCCTTCTCGGTCAGCCACGCGCTGTACACGCTGCTGCCGTGCTCGGTCAGGCCCACACGGTCGAGCTGCGAGAGCACGATCTGTATGCCGCCGGTGGTGCCGATCAGGTCGGTGTACTGGTCCCAGGCGGTGCGTTCGTGGATGGCGTCGAGCAGGTCCAGGACGAGGGTGTAGCCCTCGGCGGGGTTGCCGCAGCCGCACATGCCCAGTCCGTCCACGGTGCCGTAGAACAGCGCGTAGAGGTGCTGGATCTCCCACTCGTCGTCGCGGGTCTCAGTCATCGCCGTCCCCTGTCCGTTGGTGTCCGTCCGCGTCCGGGGCGTGCAACGGCTCGTCGGGTTCCCAAATCCGTGCGAGGGTGTGGATCGCGCCGCGCGCACACATCCGCGAATCCGGGTCCGGGCTGCGTTCCGCGATCCGCTCCAGGTCCGTGAGTACATCCCCGAGCGCGCCGCACTGGTCCAGCACCCGACGGGGAGGATGCCGTGCGATGTGCACCCCGTTGCTGCGGGCCACGTCCCACGCCACGTACTCCCCGATCTGGTCCGGCTCGGTCTCGTCGGCGGTCACGACGTTGACTTGGATCAGCGGCAGGGTGTCGTGTCGGGTCGCGTGCCACTCGCCTTGGTCTTCGCAGGCTCGGGCGGTGGCTTCGTCTTCGGCGAGTTGTTTCCGGGCGCGCGCTGCGGCGTGCTGGGCGGCTGCGCGCTGGGGTGGCTCGATCTGCTCGAACGTGACGGGTCCGATGCCGGGGGCGAGGTCGCGAGGCGGTGGCACGGGGAGATTACGCGGGCGCGGTGCGGATGTTTCGTGGTCCACGCGGCCAGTGTCGCACTGGTCGGCGGCCGTTCGTCGCGGGTTTCCGGCCGCGACGCAACAGAACACCGGCCGCTCTACGCTGCGGTCATGCGCCTGCTCCCCCGCCGCGAACCCGCGCCGCTCACCGCGACCGTCGTCTACGCCAGCGCCATGCTGCACGAGGAATGCTCCGGCCGCGTCATCTTCACCTGGCTGCAAGTGCCATTGGAGAACGCGCACGACATCGCGAACGAGCCGCTGGTGCGGGTGTACGCGTACTCGTGGGACGAGTACGGGCGCGAGCGGGCGTGGGCGATCGACGTGCTCGCGCTGGTCGACGCCGAAGCCGACGAGCTGATGGATCAGGCGCGCGGGGGTCTGCTCGCGGACATCGCCTCGGGCCGGGTAGAGCGCGGCACGCACGATGACCGGTGGCGGATGCGGGAGCTGGGTACGTCGTCGGATCGGCGTGAGCGGGTGTTGGCGGCGTATTGGAATGCCGAAGTGCGGGCGATCGGCGAACGGGTGCGCGAGTAGGCGCGGCGCGGCAGGCCGACCCGCGTACCAGTCGGGCTGTCCGGACACTGCATCAGCGCTTCCTGCCGCGCCGCCTTGGGGACTGTCCGCAGGTGCGACCTGCGGTTGCTGTGCCATCCCGCGCACCGGCACCGAGGATAGCGCGCAAAGCGAAGCGCCCCCGAACTCCACACCGGGGGCGCTTCGTTCCCGCAGCTACCGGCCGATCGCGCTTCCCCGCGGGGGCCCGATCTCGCGTCCGGCGCTCCCGCTGCGAGTCAAGAGCGTCTGCGGCCACGGGCTGGTCGGCTGGTCAGCCTCCAGTATCGCGCTGTTCGGTGGTGCACTGCCGAACACGGGCGAACACCGCTGAACGATCCCGAACGCTACCGACCGATCACGCGACGCCCCACTGTTCTTGCCATCCCGGGCGCCCCGCGTACGGCACGGCCACCAGTCGCACCGTCGAGCAGATCTCGAAGTCGTGGTAGTACCGGCACCGGTCGATCTCGCCCTGGTGGTCGTAGCCGGAGCATTCGTGGCCGCCGGTGTGCAGGTCGAGGATCCGCCGTTTCGCGTCGATCTCCGCGAGCACCCGGGCCGGATCCCACCGCGCGATATGGAAGCCATACCCCGGATCGGTGCAGCCGTAGGCATCCGCGAGGAACGCGCCGGGATGGTTGGACGGGTCGTCCTGCGGGAAGATCCCGTTCTCGTCGGCGGTCCAGATGCGGCCGCCGGATGCCTTGATCGCGCGTTCCGCGAGGCGCTGTTCCTCGTCGAACTGGACGCGCAACCAGGACGCCAGGTCAGTCACGAGCCAGCCTCCCGTCCCGGCAGCAGCAGTAGTCACCGCAACCGCGCACGCCCTCGTAGCCTTCGTCCTCGCATGACGTGCAGCACAGACCGCGGTGGTACTCGGAGTGGCAGTAGAACAACTCCCAGTCGCGCCGCGGCCCGAGTTCGGTGCGGAAGCGCTGGAACCAGCGGACCTGGGAGCGTGGGCCCCATTTGGTGATGACGTCGGGGATCTGCCCGTTTACGGGTGGATGTTGCGGCTGATAGGTCGGGTCGTCGAGCGGCGCCAGGTCAGCGGGCATCCGGGTTGCCGTCCTTCCATGCCGCGAGCACCGCGGACTCCCGGTCGAACATGTGCGAGTCCCAGTGCCAGCGCGGTTTCTCGCACACCGAAGCCTCGCCGTCAGCGACCAGGCCGTTGTACTTCCAGCAGGGTTCGCTGGTGTGCAGGTATGCCTGGTCGAGCAGCCACAGGAACAGGCGGCCGGGCAGCGTGGGGCGTCTACGGGGCATCGGTCGCCTCCACGCTGAGCGCCGTATCCAAGTCAGACACCGGCCGCCTTCCGTTCGCGCTCGTCCCAGCACGCCCAGTGTTCCAGCCAGTCGTCGGAGCGCCGCCCGTGCGCGTCGCGCCACACGCCGCCTCGGCGGCCGAACCATACGAGGCGCCCGCAGGTCCGGCACCGCCTACGCCACCTGATCACTGCGCTCACACGTCCTTCCCGATGCCGTGCGGGCACAGCCACATCGGTTCGTCGGGCGGGATGCGGCAGTCGTCGCCGTAGCCTTCGTGGATGTCGTCACACCAGCCGCACCATCGGGTTCCGTCGCGTGGGATGCCGTGGTCGCAGCACAGGGGGCAGCGCGCCGCGTCAGGCTTGGATTGCGACATCATGCCTCCACTCCGATTCGACCGCGCCGCCGGGCCCACCACACGTCTAGGCGGCTCGCCCGATGCCAGCCACCGGCCCGGGTGAGGCTGACGGGCTGGGCTTTCCACCAGATGCCGCAGTCGGGGCATTGGCGTACTTCGAGGCGCCGCCAGGTCCATTGCCACCGGGGGCATTCGTGCTCAGCCACCGTCGGCCTCCCTGATTCCGAGCCGCTTGCGGATGGTGCGGACGGTTTCGCACGGCCAATACACCAGCTCGTGGTCCACGTCGCCGAGGCCGTAGCAGTGCTCGCACACCTGTCGGCCGTAGACGGTCATGCCGGGCCGGTGGAGGCCCACCACGTCGGCGACGGCGCCTTTCAGGCGGTCGAGCGTGTCCTGCGGGTCGGTGATCGGCGCGAGCCAGTCGTCAGCCACCGCCCGCCTCCGCGCTCAGCGGCCCGTACCGGTCGGCGACCTCCTGCAAGTCCAGGATCCACAAGCCGTGCACGTCCGCGCTGACGTTCTCGAAGATCGGGGTGAGCCGGTCCGGGCGCCACCCGAACATCCTCCACCGGTCGCCGTCCGCTCCGGCCAGGACCCGGTCTAGCGGGTAAACGATGCCGTGGCGTCCGATCCATTCGGTGGGGGCTGCTTCGGTCTTGAGGTCGGCGATGAGCCGGTCGGCGGTGTTGAGCATGCGGATGATGTCGTTGAACATCGCCGCGTTGCCCTCTGCGGTTCGGGCCGCTCTTTGGCGGATTCGCGCGGCTTGCTCGGCGAGTTCGTCGATCACGTCAGCCACCGTCCGCCTCCACGCCGAGTTCCTTCGCGATCGCGCGCACCGTCACGTCCATCTCGAACGGCACCTCGCACTGGTAGCACACGTGCAGTTCGCCGTCGTTGTGGTGCTTGTCGAGCACCGCGATCAGGGCGGCGCGCATCCGGATCATGACGTCGTGGTCGCGGTGCGGGCAGCCGTCGCGCCACGTGCCGCAGAAATCGTCGAGCCAACCGTCCAGCTTCGCCCGGATCTCCGCGTCCAAGTCAGGCACGGGCCGCCCTCCGTACCGTCCACCAGCGGGCACGCCGCCAGCCCCGGAACCGCAACACCCACGCCCGGCCGCAGTCACAGCGGATCACCTGCCCCTCGATGAGACCCACGAGGGCGCCCCGCTCGTCGACCAGCGGCAGGCCGTTGCCGCCGGGCAGGTCGCATTCGTGTGTCCGGCACCGGATGACACCGATCTCCTGATAGCCCACGATCAACCACTCTCCCGGGCCCAGTCGGCGATGCCCGCGCGCAGCCACAGGGCCTTGTCGAAGGCATCGTGCCAGTTGTCGAACGGAATGGGCGCCCGGTCGGACAGCTCGACCCCGTCGAAGGTGATGCACGCGAGCCAGCGGTCCCGGGATTTGCGGACGCGACCGCGGAAACGGTACCGGGCCACTTATGCCGCTCCCCCGTCCTGCCATTCGTTCCACCAGGTAACGGCCTCGTTGACCTCGGCCGCGCGCGGTGTGAGCGGTGACCCGGGTTCGCGTCGCAGCCACGGCAGCAGGCCCCTCGCGCGCCGGTGGGCGTCCAGGACGAGCGCGTGTGCGGCAGTCGGCTCCTGCCCGACCGTGACGGTCGGCAGGCGGCCGAACAGTGATGCCGGGTCTCTCGCCAGGTCAGGCACGTGCCACCTCCGCGGTCTCGGCGGCGTGGCAGGGGTCGCACAGGGGCAGGGTGCGTTTCCCGCCGGACGGCAGCGGGTGCGTGATGCTGGTGGTCGCCCGCGCGTCGCAGCGGTGGCCGGGGTCGGGGCCGCACACGTGGCAGCACACCGCGGACTCCGCCGGCCAGTCCGCGTCTGCCGCGTCCTCCAGCTCGGCGGTGCCGCCAGGACGGGCCGCACGCCCGATCGCGGCCACGGCCCGGTGCGCCTGTTCGGCGAGCGGCGCCAGTGCCGCGCCCATGGCCGTGAAGGCGCGTTGCAGTTCGTTGGCCTGCGCCGTGACCGTGACAAGCAGGTCGGGCGGCGGTACGACCGGTGTGAGCGAGCACCGGCATCTCGTGGCACCGAACAACACGCTGGGGTCCGCAGGCAGTTCCAGCACCGGGCGCTCCGGCGGGAGCGGGTAGTCGCTGTAGTTCGCGAAGAAGAACGGGACGTCCGTCTCGTCACGGTCGAGGTCGCCCGCCACGTCAGGCATCGCCGCTCTCCTTTACCCGGGGTCGCACGGTGACGTGGAACGCGCCCTCGACGGCTGCTTCATCGGCCCACGTGTACGGCGGTGCGGGCTTCGCGCACATGCGCACGCCGACCGCGTCCGGGTGCAGTTCGGTAGGGCCGGGCGTGTAGCCGAGATCCAACCAGCCGTCCTCGGCCGGGCTAGCGGCGTCAGTCATCGTCGTCGCCTTCGTCAAGGTGTTGGGCGAACAAGTCCACGAGCCCCTGCGTGACTGACACTGTGGCTGCGGCGTTCTCGGCCGCCTGCCGCTCGGTGGCTTCGATCTGGTCGAGTAGGTGGCCGATGACGGTGTCGCGTTCCCGGTCGGCCGCGCGGCGTCGAAGGTCGCGTCGAGCAGCCAGCCGTCGCCGTTCGCGGTGCGGTGCCATGCGTACGCTGTGCTGCCGGTGGCTTCGGCTGCGGCTTCGGCGGTCGGGTAGCCGTAGGTGATCTCGGCTGCGGCGTCGGGGTGCGGCCAGTGGTACAGGTCGAAAACGGTCTTCACGGCTCGTTGTCCTCGTTGTCCTCGTTGTCGTCGGGTTCCCAGTCGGCGCACGCCTCGCAGGTCGCGTTGCCGCTGTTGTGGGCGAGCAGCCCGCCGGGGAAGGTGCCGTCGCCGCGGTCGCATAGGGCGTGGCCGGTGGGGCGGCCTCGGGCGTCGTGTTTCTCGACGTGCGTGACGGGCTCGGTCGCGATGTCGGTCATGCCGTCCATTGTCCCAGCTGGCGCCCACACTCGGGCCTGTTCACCGAGGCCTCGTGTCTGGCTCGTCCGGGCACGGGGACCTCTTCCGCGTAGTGGTCGAGGTCGATGAGCGTGTCGGTGTGCTGCCATTCGCTTTGGCTGCCCCAGGTGTCGTGGCCGGCGTCGGAGATGACGTAGATGATCGGGGCGCCGCACACGACGCACACGCCGCCGGTCACTGGTCGTTCTCCTCATCGGCCGCCGCACGCCGCACCCGCACGTCCCGGTCCGCCGCGTACAGATCGAACACCGTCACCCCCGGCCCGAACGTCCAATAGTCCAGCGTGTCCGGGCCCAGCCGCAGCCACGGACTGTTCGCCTTCAGCCCGGCCATCGCCATCTCCCAGCGCTGCGCATCGGGTAGGTCGTACCACTGGCTGCCGGCGTTGCCGCGGTAGTAGTCCGCGCGCTCCGCGTCGGTGGGGTAGTCGCGTTCCCACTCGGTGCGGCCCTCGTCGCTGTCCGCCCAGTCCGGTGCCCAGCCCTCCGGCATCGGCGCGGGTGTCCAGCCTGCGACGGCCCAGTTCGGGAAGTCGTCGGCGACCGAGTAGGAGAGCACCACGGGCTCGTCGTCGCGTTCGCGCAGGAACGCGGTCACCTCGCTCCAGCCCATGTCGGACCACTGGCGCGCCGGGTGGTCTTTCGGCAGGACCTCGCTGGGGCCGTCCACGTACCACATGCCGTCGCGCAGGATCCCCGTCTTCAAGCCCTGGTCGATCAGGTCGGCGGCCCAGGCGCGGTCTTTGCCGTCGAACCAGGCGTGTGACTCGGCCCAGCCGGCGATTTTCACCGCGAGTTTGATCACGTCGTTGCCGAGGCGCAGCGCGGTGTTCAGGCGGATGTCCGCGGTCCCGACCCGCACCCCGGCGATCTCCAGGTCGAGTGCGTGGCTCGATTCGAGGGCGAGTTTCACAGAGCGGCGCAGCGCCTGGATCTGGTCGTAGCTGGTGGGCGGGAACGCGCCGTGTTGCCGGACGGCCCACAGGCGGGTGTTTTCGGCGTGTTCGGCCTGGGCTTTGGCGAGTTGCTCGAGCAGGTGGGTGTTGCCGGTCAGGGTGCCGTTGGCGGGGACGACGAGCGCGAGCAGGTCGGCGATGTCCGGTAGGTCGCTGATGCGCCAGAACGGTTCGGCGACGGCGTGGGCGATGGAGCGCAGGTGGTGGAATTCGGCTCCGCGTAGTTCGGCGCACCCGGCCGGGGAGTTGAAGTACAGGCGGCTCACTGGCTGCTCCTGGTGTTGCTGGTCGTGGTGTGGCAGGACCGCCGGGCGGTCACGTTGTCCTCGTCTCGTCGTCGCGACGGGGGTAGACGGTGGCCCAGTCGGTCTGCCAGCGCCGCTGTAGGACCGCGCCGGGCCCGTGCGCGCCGAGGTGGTCGCGGGCGTCTTGTTCGGCGCCGTACTGGACGTGGTGCTGGTCGCCGTACAGGTCGGTGTAGCCCACGGCCCAGTTCTCGTACAGGCCCTCGGCTGCGGCCTTCGCGGCGGCGCGTTCGGCTTCGATGCCTGCGGCAGCGTCGGCGATCATGTGCAGGGCGATCAGGACTGCTGCGCCTTCCGTGTCGGTGACGTGTCCGCTGAGCTGGTCGATGCAGTAGCGGATCTGGTCGGCGAGGGGTCGGCGGCGGATGGTGATGGGCTGGGTGTCGGGGGTTTCGGTCATGGGTTTAGTCCTTGGGGTGGCAGGTGAAGTCGCAGCGGTCGCTGCCGGATTCGACGCACGCCCCGTTGCAGCCGTGGCGGCAGTCCGTGGGGTCCACAAGCGGGTCGCGGGGTTCGGTGCCGAGGAGGTTGGCCAGGTAGCGGCGTAGGCTGGCGCGTTCGCGTTTACGGGTGGCGCGTGGCGGTATGGGTCCGCCGCCGCCGCAGTCGGGTCCGAACGCGCGTCCCGTGCGGCAGGCGGGGCATTGGCCGCAGTACCGGCCGGGCATCCGGTCACGAGGCGCAGGCGGCGGTACGGCGGTCATTGGTCAGTCCTCCTCGCTGCCGAGTCCGCGCCAGGCTTTTCTGTCCGTCGCGGTCGCGAGAGCCGCCTTCAGCGCCCCGGGCTGCACGACGCGCCCCGTTTCCGCCAGTTCGGCGACTGCGGCGAAACGTCTCTTCTGTCGATCGATCACGCTGCGGTGCACGCGGTTCATCGACGATGCCGCGTTGAACGAGCGCAGCAGCTCCGCCACGTCTTCGCGGGACGGCGTCTCGCCTGCGCCGTCGGCGTACGCCTTCAGCCGGGCGTAGGGGCTGTCTTCGTGCGTGTACGGCCAATTCTCGCGTTCGAGGTTCGCGTTGTGCAGGTCGGCGATGTGTTCGGCGAGGGCTTGGCTGGTGAAGGCGGCGATCTCGGGGCGCTGCGCTTCGGCGGGTGTGCGGTTCACGTCCATCACGCACCAGCCGCCGATCAGGTCGTCGGGTTTCGCGTACCAGGTGGAGGCGAGCGGGTCGCTGGTGTCGGTCATCGGGTTCTCCTGTCGGGGTGCGGCTACGGTGTCCGGTATGGGTGCTCGGCTCGGCCGCTGGCTGTTGGCTAACTACTGGCTGCTGGTCTATTCGATGTGCGCGGGTGCTTTCGCGACGTGCGGGGGTCTGCTGGTCGCCGCGTCTGTCGTGTTGCCGTTCTCGCCGACGGTTGTCTGGTACGGGGCCACGGCTGCGTTGTCGGCGGGCGCCGGGTTGCTGGCCGGTCCGGTGCTGTTTGTGTTGAAGGGGCGCGGGGCGGGCGGGTAGCAGCTGGTGGCTGCCCCGAGGGTCCCGCACTGGCGCGGGCAGTCACGGTTTCATCACTGTCCTGACTCGACGGTCGCCGGGGCGTTAGCGTGCCGGTGCGGCAGGGTGCCGCCGTGAGGGGTGGGGATCATGCGTGGTCGGCTGTGTGTGTTTGTCGTCGCTGGTTTGGCCGTGAGCGCGGCCGGCTGCTCGTCCGGGGGCGGCGCCCCAACTGCCAGCGGCAGGCCCTCGGCGTCCGCTAGTAGCCCCACGCCGAGCACGGCGCCCTCCATCGCGCCGCCCAGCCCCACGCCGAGCCAGGCCCCCGCCCAAGGTGCGCCGCTGGGCACCGAGTACACGTTCGACGACACCGCCCACGGCGTCACCGTCAAGGTCACCGCCACCAGTTACAAGGTCGTGACGTTGACGGGCGAGAACCAGGAGTTGCTGCCGGCGGGGGCGAAGATCGGGCTGGTCGGGGCGCGGGTGTGCGTGGTGCGCGACGCTTCCGGCGCCGGGGTGGGGCTGACGTGGAACCCGTGGAGCCTGGTGACCGCCCAGGGTGAGGCGTATACGCCGGTGTCGGCGTACGGGCAGGGCGACTGGCCCGGTCCGCTGTATCCGAATGATGCGTCGCTGACGTATCACGTGGGTACGTGCCGCGCAGGGTTGATCCCGGTGCATATCACGGGCGGGGACGTCCCGGTGCAGGTGGAGTACAACACGCAGGGCGGGGTGTACGACTGGCGGCTGAGGTGAGTCGGCAGCGAGGATGACGGGTGGGAGAAGCGCTGACACGGTCACCGCGCGCCAGCCTCGGTTGCTTCGGCGCAAGGCACGCACGGCGTCTGATCGAAACCGGTCGCCCGGCAGTTCGAGCAGCCCTTCCCGGGCACATCCGGCGCGGGCGAGCACACCACGCACACGTGCGACTTGCCGCAGGGCGCCTCGACTGCCCGCGGGTCTTTCGCGTACGGCCAGGTGCCGGCGGCTCTCTCGGCGGCGCGCTTCTCGTGCAGCCGCTCCAGGTATTCGACGACGCGCCCGACGCGGCGATGTTCGGCGCGGGCGTCTTTCAGCATGGCGGCCAGGGCGTCCGGGGAGGCGTGGATCTCCACGCTCTCCCGGTAGCGCGGCTGCACGTCCCAGTGCGCAGGCATCGGTTAGTCCTCGCACTGGTAGACGCGGCCGGTGATCGTCGCGCGGGGAACGTTGGTCGTCACCAGCAGCTCCGGCTCGTTGCCCGCCCCCGGCTCGTCGCCGCCAAAACAGGCGTCGACCACGAGCACGTCCGACGGAACCGACCTGTCGTCGTGCGCGTACGCGAACAGTTCCAGGAACCGGCGGCGGTACTCGTCGCCGTCGTCGCTGGTGTCCCAGCCTTCTTTCGAGCCGTCCGGGAGGAACGCGAAGGTCACGTAGTCGTTGACGAGGGACTTGACGGGGCCGATGACGAGGTGCTGCCAGTCTTCGGGCAGGGTGGCGCGGAAGGCGTCGATGTCCGGTGCGGGGATCTCGCTTTCGCCGCGCAGGATGTGTCCGCTGGTGGTCACGAGGATGGCGTTGTGGCGGGTGTAGCCCATGGCTGGGGTTCCTTTCGTGGTCGTTGTGCTGGTTGCGCGCCGTGTGGCTCAGTCGCTCGGGTTTACGGGCGGGACGAACATGGTTGCTTCGCCGCCGTCGTAGCGGCCGCCGTGGTGTTGGACGACTTCCTCGATCTCGTCGTGCCAGCCACCGGGCGCGTTCAGGTCGACGGTCCGGGCGGCGCGCAGTAGCCACGGGTCCGGTCCGGATGCGGCGGGGTCGATGGCGGTGAGGCAGTCGAACCGGGCGGCGAGTTCTCGGGCGCATGCTTCGGCTGCCGGGCGGTCTGTGAAGTACGCCCAGTGCGTGTACGGGATCTGATCGACGGTCATGCCGCGCCCTTCCTGGCCGCACGCTGGTACACGGGGTTCGGGTCACGTTTGCTGTTCGCGAGCGGCGGACGGAACTGGCCCACGGCAGCAATCGACGCGTCCAGGTCGAGCGGTTCGCGGCGGGGCGCACATTCGATGGCGAAGGTGATCTCAGGGTCCACCAAGTCACCGTCGTCGCCGAGCTCGGGGTAGAACGCGTCCCTGACGCTCTCGACGATGGCCGCCCGCTCGGTGGGCAGCTTCTCGCCGAGCACTTCGAGGCAGGCGCGGGACACCATCGAGAGGATCTTGTTCGCGGTGTAGCTCGGGATGACGAACGGCCCGTCGCCGCGTGGCTGGTGTGCGATGTTGTGCAGCGGCCATTCGTCGCGGATGGCGCGCTTCTCGGTCCGTAGCGCCTGCTCTAGTGAGGTGCGCCATTCGATCGAGTGCTCGGCTACCTGCGGCCACCACGGTTTGGTGTCTCGGTGCTCGACGTACCGTTCAAGCGGCGCGTTGGACTGCCCCACGTACAGCAGGACGCCTTTGTCGTCGTAGAGGCGGTAGACCGCTGTGTGCTCGGGGAGAGCTGGCCGAGGCGTGGTGCGTTGTTGGGCGGCTGGCCGTGGTGGCGCGGACTTGCGCCCGGTGCGGCGGCGTGGCCTAGCGGGTACGTCGGCCGCCATGAGGATCAGGTCGTCGGACGGGTTCGGGCTGGACTGCGGGCGGACTGAGGGCAGCGGCTCGAACAGGCCCCCCACCGCAGGCATCGGCGTGTCGGTGTGGCCCTGGTCGAGCGGTTCGCCCGGCTCGGTCATCGTGTGCTCCTCCGTGGTTCGATCCGATTGCGGCATGGTCTCGCCGGGGTCGCGATCTCATTGCGACGGTGACGCGCGGCCCCAGGCTGAATACGTTCTCTGTCACGTAGTCGGCTAGGAGGGGGCAGGACATGGACAGGGATGCAGAGCGCGCGCAGTGGGAGGAGCGCCGCCGCCGCTGGGGCGTGTGGCTCAGTCGGGAGCTCGACGAGCAGGGCAAGAGGCCCGCTGACCTCGCGCGGGCGCTTGGTGGCCAGGTCGATACCTCGGTTGTCTCGCGCTGGCGTAGGGGCGACATGGTTCCGCCGATCGAGAGGCTTTTCCCGATCGCGAGGTTCCTGGGCAAGGACCCGCGCGAAGTGCTGCGCGCGGCGGGTTACGACGCGTTCGCGGACGAGATCGAGCGCATGGTCGCCGGGACGATCGACGGGGTGCGCGCGTCGTTCGCCGGGCGCGGCGAGCAGGAACCGGAACCGACTGCGGCCGACGTGCTCAAAGCCGTTCATGACGTCGGCGCTCAGATAGGCGACCTGATCCCGCAGTTGATCGAGGGCATGGTGCAGAACACGGCGGACATCGAGGCGGTCGCCGACGTGGTGCACCAGCACGATCGCGCGATCGGTGAGACGCGCGACGAGGTGGACGAGGTGCGCGCGGACGTGGACGCGCTGGCCGGGGAGGCGGGCAGCACGGGCCGTGCGCTGCGCGGGCATATCGACGACCCGCGCGCGCACGAGGAGGAACCCGACGAGGAGCACTAGCACCGGCTTGCCGCCGAGTCCCGGCCGGCCTGGTGGGCGCGCTGCACCCAGCCAAGGATGACCGCGACGACGTGCGGTTCCCAGTCGGCCATCCAGGCGGCGATCCGCTGATCGAACACCCCGAGCTCCACCCCGAAACGGGTCAGGCGGGTGGTGAGGTAGTCGGTGGCGGCCTGGCGCATGGCGTCGTATTCGGCGTCGGTAAGCGGGCCGTCGTGCTCTCCGGTGGCGGCGTTTACGGCGTCGCGTAGCGGTTGTCCGTCGATGCTGGCTTGCTGGCGGGACTCGTAGGGTCCGCCGGGCAGTAGGGCGCGGACGGCGCGGGTCTCGGTGGCGCACCGGGTGCCGTCGGGGTGGGTGGCGGTCAGGTCGAGGGCGTTCTCGCCCGCGTTGGTCCACAGCACCCAGGCGAGTTTCGGCCCGGTCTGGGTGGTGGCGAGGGTCGTGCCGTCGCGGCCGGTGATGGTGTAGGTGTGCTGCTGCGTGCAGGGCTCAGTGCTCATCGTGTGCTCCCTGGTGTCTGGATTCGATTGTTCCGGCTGCCGATCGACCGCTGCGCCCTCTCTTAAGAGAGGGCGCGCAGCGTGATCGGTCGGGGATGTGTCGGGCGTGATCGGTGCCGTGATCGCCTGACATGCGGTTTCGTCTTCTGCTGACCGCCGCGTGATCGGTGCGTGATCGGTGCGTCTGTTCAAGATCGCGTGATCGCTTCCGTGATCGACATTTCGGGACATTAGGCCGCCACCTCAAGCTGCCGCTCCATCAGCCAATACCGGGCCTGCTGGCCGCCGCTCGCGCCGCCCCGAGCGCCGTCCTCCTTGAACGCGACGCCCTTCGCCGCGAACGAGTCGAGCTTGCGACGCGCCTTCTCCACCTCGTTGCGATCCGGGCCGGACGCCTTCGCGCACAACGCTGCCGCCAGCTCGTGCGCCGTGATGCCGTTGGCAGCCCGCTTGAGGATCGCCAGCGGATCGCGCCCGTCGTCGATCTGGCTGATCCCACGGTCGAAGTCATGCACCACGTCGAAGCTCCCCAGATCGCCCGAGGACTGCTTCAGGTGCCGCATCCTGACGACCGGGTCGCCAGGGTCGCCGTACAGGCCGAACACCGAGCCAGCGCCAGCTGTGAGCCACGCAGAGCCGAAAATCGCGTCCAGGCTTTCCTCGCGGCTCTGGCCGGCCTGTGCCTTCCGGTTGTGGTGCAGTTCGAGGATCTGCATGCCCTCGGCCAGTACGTTCTGCCGGGCCCGGTTGTACGCGTTGCCCGACTCGTCGTCGGCGACCTTCCGGATGGTGTCTTTGATCGAATCGACCACGATGGTGTCCGCGCCGTGCCGCTCGGCGAGCTCGGCGAGAACCCACGGCTCCTTCTCCAGCACCGCAGGCAGCGGCCCAGCCCACCACACCAGCCGCTCCCGCAGGACCGCCTCGTGTTCGTCGCTGACGAGCCGGGCGAATGCTCGGGCGATCTGCGAGGGCCGGTCCATCGCTAGGTAGAGCACCTTGGAACCGGTGGGCACCACGGGCAGGCCGAGCACGTCGCCGCCGATGCCGATCCGGCCGAGTAGCACCTGGTGCGCGATGGTGGTCTTGCCCACTCCCGGCGGCCCGGCGAGCATGCACGCCTCGCCGACCGGCCACGCGACGCTGCCGCGCCTGCCCCATACGGGCTCGGCGTGTTCGCCCTGGTGCTTGAGGAACGACCAGCCGTCGAACGCGAACTTGTCCAGCGGGCCGACCGCGCCGTCCATGGGCGAGGCGAGTTCCGTCAGGTCGCGGGTGAGCTTCGCCGCCAGCTCGGGAAGGTCTTCGCCTTCGGTCTCGTCGAGCGCGGCCAGTCCGGAGCGGAACGCGAGGTTCAGTCTGCGCCGCCGCGCCTCACGGGTGATGATCGCGGCGTAGTAGCCGACCTGGGTTGTCAGGCACGCGTCGTCGGTCAGCGCGTGGACGTATGCGGCGTTGAGGCTGCCGTGCAGGTGTCCGAGCCGGTGTAGTTCGTCGAGGACGGCTGCCGGGTTCGTCGGGGCGCTGCGTGCGTGCAGCGCGGTCGCGGCGGTGAACACGTAGCCGTGGCGTGGTTCGTCGAACTGGTCGGCGTCGAGGTAGGTCGCCGCTTCGGGCACGGCGGAGTGATGGAACAGCATCGCGCCGAGTACGGCGCGTTCAGCCGCTCGTGTGGCCTCCTCGCGGGCGCTCACGCGTGCGGCCCCGCAATAGCCGTGTTTTCGCGTACACGCGTACTCTGAGGCCATAGCGCTATAGCGGCATTGCCGTCATAGCGCCAGAGTGACGAGAGGAGGCGACGGCCATCATGTCCGAACTCGGCGGCGACACCCCCGCCTACGTCCAGATCGCCAACGACCTGCGCGCGCGAATCGAAGGTGGCGAGATCAAGCCCGGCGAGGCGATCCCGTCCGTGAGCGCGCTGATCGAGCAGTACGACACCTCGAACTCCACCGCCCAGGCGGCGGTCCGGGCACTGAAGGCCGCTGGCCTGGTCGAGTCCAAGCAGGGCAAAGGCGTCTACGTTCGCAACGTCCAGCGCACCATCAGCCGGTCGGCGGACTACACCTCGCCGCCCGAAGGTGACGACCCGGCCCGGTACCGCGCGCCCTCCCGCCTGCTGGGTATCAGCGAGGTTGTGCCGCCCAGTGACGTAGCGGAGAAGCTGGGGCTCGACGACGGAGCGCGCGCTGTGCGCCGTAGCCGCCTGATGGTTGAGAAGGGTAAGCCGATCGAGCTGGTGGACTCGTACTTCCCTGTCGAGATCGCGCGCGGAACGGAGCTCGACTCCCCCGCCGGGCTGAAGGGCGGTTCGCTCGCGGCGCTGCGCCGTCTCGGCTACATCCCGCGCCACCCGGCTCTCGAATGGGTGGAGACCCGCATGCCGACCGCCAGCGAGGCCCGTGATCTGCGGCTGTCCGCTGGTACGCCCGTGCTGCGTCTGCTGCGGGTGACGTACACGGATGGCCGGCTGCCGATCGAGGCGCTGGTGATGGTGTTCGGCGGAGACCGCTACCTGCTGGAGTACGAGCTGCCAGTGCACGAGTAGCCACTCCTCCCGTAATAGGTCGCAGAGCCCCAGGTCAGATGCCTGGGGCTTTTTCTTGCGCTCCCAAGATTACCAGCATTGACGACTCTATGATAGAGCTGTACTGTTGAAGCAATCCGAGCAGAACACGCAGACCCGAAGGAGGGCAACGGTGCGCAACACAGACAGATGGCTCTCCGTCACGGAGGCGTCAGAAGTACTCGGCATGAGCCCGTCCGGCGTCCGCGGCCTGATCCGCACCGAGCGCATCAAGGCCGTGCAGCACGTCCCCGGCGGCAAGTACCGCATCCGCGAGTCGGAGTGCGAGCGCTACCTGGCCGAGATCGAGACCGGCACCGCCGCCCCGCAGTCCGAGCGTGCTCCTGCGGCGGCGTGACACACCACCGCACCCCCAGCGCATCGACCCGCGACACCAGCCCGAGAACCCCGAAACCCAGCAGCCCGCGAAGGAGCAACGCCGTGCAGATCTGGATCCTCACCAAGGCATGCGACATCGACTCCGGCCAGATCCTCGGCGTGCACGACCACGAGCTCGGCACCCAGCGATTCACCGAGACCGCCCGCGAGATGTACCGCGACTCGCGCACATCGGCGTTCTCCCTGCCGGAAGACGTGGACGCCGAGGTGGCCGCGTACGACCCGCTGGCCGAGGCGACGCGCGCCGACGACGACTCGCTGTACCTGGAGATCCGCGGCGACGTGCTCACCCTCACCCCGCACGACTACGTCACGGCCGACTAACCCCCGAGACCGCCGCCCGCGTCTCGTGACCCCTCCCCGGGACGCGGGCGGCCTCCACCGAACCAGCCAGCAGCGAAGGAGCACCCGATGAACAACCACGCCGCACTCGAACAACTCGCCCAAGAGATCACCCCCGGCCTCGTCGAGGAAAACGGCAACCGGCCCAGCGCCCAGGCCCGCGCCGCCTACATCGGCGCCTGGCTCGACGAGCGCGGCATCGACCTGGAAGACGAGGACTTCGAGTCGCTGATGGACGAGGTCAAGAGCCTCGCGCCGACCTACGCGAACACTGCGTCCTGACCGGTCCGGTGGCTGCCCGGCCCCCGACGCCTCCGGCCGGGCAGCGTCCAGACCACGCCAGCACCCGCAGACAGCGCGAACCCGGCGCCGCTAGCACGACACCGGGCCCAGACCTCGCGAAAGGAAGTGGCCACATGGCCGCCAACACCGTAGCCGAAGCCACCGACACCCAATGCCCCGCGTTCGCGTGGTGCACCGTCAACCACTCGGACCCCAACGAAGGCCACGACTACCACTACAGCCACGTCACCCACGTCGGCCCCCACGCCCACGCCCTCGAAATCCTGTTGACCGGCCAGCCCGTCGTCTCCCTCTACGCCGCCGGCGAAACCGAATACCTCGACCTCGACGAACTCGGCGCGCTGATCGCGGCGCTCGCCGGGCGTTGGGCCGAGCTTGCCGCGCTCCAGGCCCGACTCACCCTGGCCGGTGCGCGATGACCGCCCGCGACCCGCACCCCGCCGCTATTCCCGCGATCCACGCGCTGGGCACCCTCGCCCGCTGGACCCCCGCCAACGCCACCGAACTCGCCCGCATCCTCGAATCCATCCACGCCTACGGCCAGCAGTCCATCATCAGCGAACTGCTCGAAACCCTCGACAACCTCGCCTCAGCCGCGTTCGGACTCGAGGGCCTAACCCCCGAACAGTCCCGGATCATCGGCCAGCACCTCGAACTCGCCGGCTCAACCATCTCCGGCGCGGCCCACGACTGGATCGACCGCGCCCGAGCAGACACCGGAGCGGAGTGGCCGCGATGAGCCAGCACACTCCCGAGCCCGTGCAGGACGCCGCACGCAAACTCATGGCCGCGCTCGCCCTACACGAAGACACCCGCAACACCGTCGAAAGCGCCCTACACGACCTGTGGGACACCGCACACGAACACACCGCGCCCGTCATGCAACTCGCGCAACTCATCCGCGACGACGCGAACACGCTCGCCAACGGCGCGGCCCTCACCCGCCTCGCCCCCGCCGCCCGTATCCGCGAGCGCGCCGACCGGATCCTGGCCGCCCTCCAGCAGGCCACCGCCACGCCGTGCAACGCGTGCGACAGCGAGACCCTCCCCGACGACAAGCCGCTCACGCCCTACGGCGACAGCGACGGAGAGCCCGACTGATGCCCACCGCCACCCAGCCCCCACTGCTCGCCCTCGTCCCGCCCCACCGCGCCGAGGCCACAGTGCTCCCCGCGCGGCTACGCGACCTCGACCGCGCCCGCGACAAGGCCACCACCCAGGCACTCGCACCCGATGTCGCCGCCGACATGCGCGAAGCCGCCGCCAAAGCTCTCGAACGCCTCGCCAACCGGCCCGGCACCCCGCTCCTCGCGGTCCTGCTCGACCTGATGCGCAAGGCGTACGTCAACGGACGCATGGACCAGGCCGCCGACGACCAGCTCGCCCGCGCCCAGACCGACGCGCTCGCCGACGCCACCCTCGCCCAAGTCATCCAGCTCACCGGCCGCCACGGCGGGAGCGACGCGTCATGAGCGCCCTGCCGATCTGGTGCGTCACCGTCGACGAAGGCATCCGCGAAGCCCCCGACACCACCGCCGGCCAATGGACGATCGCCCTCACCCAAGACCACGGCGCCGCACCCACCCTGCAGATCCTCAACCCCCAGGTGATCCCCGACTGCACCCTCGGATTCCTGACCGAGGCCACCGCGTGGCGGCTCTCCCTCGCCCTGCAACACCAACTCCTGCGCGCCCTGCTCGGCCGGATCCTGCGCAAATGGACCAGACGGCCAGGACACAACCGGGCCGCCCGACCGGGCCATTCCCCCACCAGCACACACAGGGGAGGTTGGAGCACGTGACCGCCCTCCTGCACGCAGCCACCGTCACCCACGCCCTGCGCACCACCCGCCTCAACCCCAGCGTCCCCGCGCTCGTACGCGACTGGCTCACCACACTCCTGCGCAACCGGGACCTGCCCGCCGACACCGCGATTCTCGTCGCCTGCGAACTAGCCACCAACGCGATCCTCTACGCCGACCCGCCCCTGCAAGTCACCGCAGCATTCGGTATGGACGAGATGACCCTCACCGTCACCGACCGCGTCCCGCCCGCCCCCCGCCTCTCCCCGCTGCCCGACGACGAACACGGCCTCGGCCTGGGCATCGTGGCCGCCCTGTGCCGGCAGGTCGACGAACACACCGCTGACGGCGCCCACACCGTCACCGCCCTCATCCACCTCGGAGACCCCCGATGAATCAGCCCGACACCGCCAATGCCGCCTACGACGGACATCCTCGATCAGGATTGGCTGCGCCGGACCGGGAGCCAGCCGTGGGCTACCCGCTCGTGATCGCCCTGGACGGCGCGACCACCATCACCGACCCCACCGCCCGGCAACTGGCCACCTGGGCCTACGAAACGCACTGCCGCCACTGCCCCACCTGCAGGCGCGGCGACACCTGGTGCGACCAAGGCGCCGACTACCTGCGGGCCTCAGTGCCGCACACCGACCTACCCGGCTACGCCACCGCGTGACGGGCGCGTGCCCACGGCGGCCGGACACCCGCCGCGAGTGCGAACCCGACACACCAACCCGAACGGAAGGAACCCCGCTCATGGCCACGCATCGCCTCTTCGACCCGAAGAACGACACCCCCGCCGAAGCCCGCCACCGCGCCCTGCGCGAATCCGGCTACAAGGGCCCCATCGACCAGGACGGCTACGAGAACCACGACCACGACGACGTGTTCGCCGAGATGAACCGCCAGTCCCGCATCCACGGCGTCCCCGGCTACGGGCCGCCGACCGCCGACGACTACCGCTGACCGCCTCCCGTGGCCGGCCGGGACCCCACGCCCGGCCGGCCACGGCGGGCGACCAGCCCGAACCCGACACCAACCGTCCGAAAGGAACCCCGCAATGGGCCGCAAGCAGAACATCACCATCCAGGGCAACGGCAACACCATCGCCACCAGCCCCGGCGGCACCCGCACCATCACCACCGCCGACGGCAACACCGTCACCACCGACCCCGGCGCCGACAACATCGCCGTGATCAACGGGCGCGTGTACGTCAACGGACGCGAACAGTAGCCCATGCCCGCGTACGTGGCGTTCGCGTACGACCGCGACGACCAGGCCAAACCCACCGCCACCGGCGGCCACCAGATCATGATCAGGAACAGCGACCTCGCGGTGGTCCGCCACTGGGCCGCGGCCCGCTTCACCGACACCGACCGGTACGTCACCCGCGTGCGCGTGTTCCACGCGCCGGACATCGAGCGCGGCGACTTCCACCGGGATCTCGCGCTCGAGGTGATCGAACGCCCGGCACCGTAACGCCCCGCCCGGTCTGCCGCCCACCACCGGCAGGCCGGGCCCCGGCCCCGCGAAAGGAACCATCGTGAACCGACTCAGCAAGGCCCTCGCACTCGCCTCCGCGATCCTCACCGCCATCGGCGCCTGGAGCCACGGTGCCGCCCTCGTCTACTGCCTAGCCGCGGCCCTCGTCCTGTTCGCCCCCGCCTGGATCACCGCGACCCGCAGCGGACAGACCGCCCGCCCGCAGGTCCCGCTCGACGACGACCACGCGCCCGGCCCGTACCGGCCGGCCACCGGACCGGCCGACGACGTCCCGTTCGCCGAACGCGCCGAAAACGACCAACACACCCACGACGACGGGAACTGACCATGTTCGGCAACCGGACCCGCATCCTCTCGAGAACCAGCAGCGTCCACTGGCACCCACTCGGCGCCGTCGCCCAAGCGCTCATCGACTGGGCCGAACAGCGAGACCTCCAGCAGCCTCTCGCGACAAACGAAGACACCGCGGAAGTAGCCGTCAGCTTCGGCGGCGCGCCCGCTCTCCTGCTCGTGCTCTCCATCGGTGACGCCGAAGAACTGCGCCGCCGCCTACTTGCCCAGGGGGACTGACCGTGCGTTTCGGCATCAGCTTCAAGATCCTGCCCGGTGTCCGCGTCGGCCTGTCCCGCAGTACGGGGCGCCGCTCCCGGACCCGACTGTGGGCGTCCGAGCGCCTCGGCCCGATCCGGGTCACCGAATCCACCGGCACCAAGCGCCGGCGCCGCGACCGCTAACCGAGAGAGGAACCACCGTGAGGATCTTCCGCACCGACCCCGACGTCCAAGCCGCCCGAGCCGACCTCGCCGAGTACATGGCCAACGCCCGCCGCACCGGCGACCTAAACGAGACCCCCGAGTTCGCCGCCGCCAACCGGGCCGTCGTCGAAGCCGAAGCCCGCGCCAAGGCGCGACGCACCCGCTAGCACCCCTGCGCGCCGAAGGAGGCGAACACCATGCTCACCCTCACCCTGCTGCTCCTCACACTCGGCGGCGTGCTCGCCGTCTTCGGCGTCCTCGGGTTCTACGGCAACTGGACCAGCACCCCCGACCACGACTCCCTGCGTTACGTCCAGGCCCTCGCCGCTGCGGGCCGGCGCCTCACCGCCACCGGACTCGCCCTGTTCGTCCTGCACTACTCGGCCAGTGGCGTGGCGCTGTTCGGCCTGCTGCTCGCCGCGCTGCTCGCCGCAGCCACCTACCTCACCCGAACCAGCAACCAGATCATCCCGACAGGAGCCACACCGTGACCGCCACGCTGCCCGCCTGGATCACCGGCGCCCTCGACGGAACCGTCGTACGCACCGAGGACCGCGACCGGCCCCTGACCCCCGCCGAACGCGCCCAATACCGCGCCGACGCCGCCACCTGGTACCAAGCCGCCAGCCTGCGCTCCCTCGGGCTGCTCACCGCCGACTGGCTCGAAGGGCGCAACCTCTACCTGCCCGCCTACGGCGCCACCTGCCCCGACCCCGAAACCCGCGACCTGATCCCCACGCTCGCCGCCGCCAACCGCGCCGGATACGTCACCGACTGCTCCCAGCCCGGCCACGCCCCCACGCTCGGCTACAACGGGCGCCTGTGGCGGCAACTGGCCGCCGTCTCCGGGTACTGCGACGAGCGCACCGCGGCGTCCCTCCACGAGGCGTTCGCGCCCCGCGCGGTCGAGCACGGCCTGTACGTGTACATCTGGGCTCCCGGCCGCAAGCCGCGCCGCACGCGGGGCCAGTACGAGATTCCCGCCACCATCCACGCCGACCCCCACGACCCCGGCGACCAGTGGCTCAGCACCGTGTTCGGGCCGCCGCTCTCGTGCCGCGAGGTCCGCTCGATCTACCGCGGCGCCCTCTCCCGGCCCGCGGTCAAGGCACTGGCGGGTGCCTGGCAGGTCACGCTCGCCGACACCGAGTACGGGCGCAACGACCGCCTGTGGCCACTGCTCGCCGAGTGGGCCGCCGGTGAAGCCGCATGAGGCGAGCAGCCCAAGCACCCGGCTAGTCCTCGAGCTCCGGGTCCTGTGTGCGGCTGCCCTTGACCACATTCGCCCCCCGCTGCCGCACGTTACGGCCCCCGAGCCCCAGATCCTGCGCGATCCGCTCATACGTCCACTTCCTGCCCCCCGCAGGAACCGGCCGCGTATTCAAAGACTTCGCAGCAACCGCCCGAATACGGGTCAGCTCCACCACAGCTTTCAGCATTGCCCGAATCAGCCCGTGCGCCGCCCTCATTCGATCCAGATCATCAGGAATCGAACGAATCTGCTCTACGGCGGCATCAATGTCCTCAGGCCCCACGCCCCGAAGTGTAAAGGCAGACAGGCAAGTAATGCGCGCGTTACACTGAACTCCGAGAACTGACAAACCACCCCGACACCCGGAATCGAAGGAGCGCCGCAGACATGGGCAGCCGACAGCAGGCCCACAAGCCCGCCCCGCCGATCAAAGAAAACGTCCGCAAAGGCGTCATGATCGGCGGCACCGTCGTGCTGCTATGCGCCGCCGGAATCTCCTTCCCCACCCTCTACGCACTCGGCCGCCTCATCGGCCTACCCAAACCCCTCGCCGTCCTGCTGCCTGTCAGCATCGACGCCTACGCCTACATCGCCATGTGGTTCGCCGACCGCGTCCCGGCCGTGCACCCCGCCCGCGAGTCCGCGCTACGCAACGGCGCCGGGGCGCTCGCCATGTCCGTCGCGTGCAACATCCTCGACCGGTTCCTCGTGCTCGCCGGGACGATGGTGCAGCCGTGGATCCGCGACGTGTTGCTCTCGCTCGTCGCCGCGTCGCCTCCGTTCATCGTCGGCCGCGTGTTGCATCTGCGGGCACTGGCCGACGGCAACGGCAACGCGGCGGAGGAAACGCCGTTGCCCGTTGCCCCGGCGAAGACGGCAACGCCTCCGCGCGTTGCCTCGCCTGCGTTGCCCGCCGTTGCCAAAAGCCCGGCAACACCCCCTGCGGCAACACCCGCGGCAACGGCGTTGCCCGCGAGCGCCGTTGCCCGTCCCGCGCCGTCCCCCGCGGCAGGCAACAGCCCGCGGCGCCTGATCCCCAAGGACGAGAAAGACAAGATCGTCGCCCGGCTGCTCGCCGACCACGGCGACGACGTCGCCCTCATGGTGATCGCAGACGCCATCGGCACCAAACACCGCGCCACCGCGATGAAAGTCCGCGACCGCGTCATCGAAGCCCGCGACAAGCGCCCCGATACCCCGGACGAACCCGCAGACGACCCCGAACCCGCCTGGGCGGTGAGCTGATGAGCACCTGGACGACACGACACGACACCCACGACGACGAGGAGATCACCGAGAACGACTCGGTGGACCTCGTGCCCTACCCGGACCGTGTCGTGTCGCCCCGCACCGATTGGAACCCATCACCGCAGGTGATCCACCCGACCGCGATCCACCCCGGGGCGTACGCCCATCCGCACCAAATCCTTGATCCGCTCACCGTGTCGCGGCTCATGGGCTCTCCCACCCGCACCCCGCCGCGCTGGCTCGTCGGCATCAAAGACCTCTTCGGGCACGCCGCCGACAACCACATCCTCCCGGCGCTCGGCGTACTGACCATGGCCGGGATCTCCGCCATGGCCCACAGTGAGCCCTACCACCCCCTCATCGGCGGCGGGATCATCACCGTCGGCATGTGGCTGATCCGCTCCGGTATCACCGCCCACAAGCGGCACGGCAACGACGCCGACCCCGCGTTCACCAAAGGTGTTGCCGGCGCCGGGGCAACGCTCGTGATGGCGGGAACCAGCGCCGCCGCCGGGCTGTCCTGGTGGACCGCGACCGCCGTTGCCGTTGCCCTCGGTGTTGCCTACACCGGCTGGCACCAGTGGGGGCACCACAAGCTCGAGCGCACCCGCGAGTACTCCGTTGCCTTGGTCGCCGCCGGCAACACCGGCCCGGCGCCGTTGCCGCCCGCTGCCTGGGCGCCCGGCGCGCTGCCCCAGTCCGACGAAGAGTTCCGTCTGACCGCCGCCCTGGCGAAGCACAAGGGCGAGGGTGTAATCCTCTCCCCGGTGCGACGCGTCAACGAGGACGTGTGGTACGTGTTCGCGGACCTCTCCGAGACCGACGCGTCGCCTGAGTCCCTGGAGCAGCAGGCCAAGAAGATCGCGGGGAGGATGCGGGCGCGGCGCATCGAGATCGAGCCGGGCAACCGCGAAGACCTCATCAAGATCACGGTTCACGACGGGCAGGACCCACTCGCCGAGCCCCAGCCATGGCCCGGGCCGCGCATCACGAGCATCCTGGAGCCGGTGCCGCTGGGCCGGTTCGAGGACGGCAGCGAGATCACCCTGAATATGGCGTGGGGTCACACCCTGGTCGCGGGAACCACGGACGGCGGGAAATCCGGCGTCGTCAACGCGATCCTGCTCGGCACCCTCGGCTGCAAAGATCTCGTGCGTATCCTCGTGGACTGCAAGGCCGGCGCCCCGGAATTCCGCGCCTACAAAGACGTCGCATTCCACGTCGCCGCCAGTCCCGAAGAAGGAATGCGCACACTGGCCGGCCTGCGCGCCGTCTACGAATACCGCGGCAACCTGCTGGCGGAAAAGGACGTGCCGTTCGAGGTCGACGAGGACGGCGAGACGGTGCGCAAGTGGCGCCCGGAGTACGGGCCGTTCATCCTCGCCGGGATCGACGAGCTCGCGGAGCTGACCAAGAACGTCAAGGGTTCGGCGAAGGCGATCCAGTCGCTGCGCGCGGTACAACGGTTCATCGGCGAGTTCTCCCTGGACGCGACGCAGACCCCGAGCAGGGGTGTGTTCGACGACTCGACCGACGCGCGCCTGAACTACCGCAACCGGATCGGGTTGCAGACCGCCGAGCAGGGCGCCACGAACATGATCCTCGGGCAGGGTATGCACGGGCGCAACTGGCGCCTGGATCTGCTGGACCTGCCGGGGAAGATGATGGTGCTCTCCCGCGAGCACCGCCGGCCGCGGGTCTCGCGCGCCTACATGGTCACGGATCAGGACATCGCGCGCACCGTCGCGCAGTACCGGGGGCAGGTCCCGGAGTTGGACGAGGGCAGCGCGCAGGCGTTCTGGGACGCGTACTGGGCGTGGGGTCAGGATGAGGAGTCCGGGGACGGCGGCGGCGGTGGCCCGCGCGGCGGCGGTCGGCCGATGGACGCGATCGAGGTGGCGCAGGCGTACCACCGTGACGGGCGCACCTTGTACGCGGTGCCGACCTACCCGAACTCGAACACGGTCGTGGAGGCGAAGTACCGGCCGCTGTGGGCGCTGCTCGGCGAGCAGGACGAGCCGGTCAGCGCCCCGGACTTGGACGCGCTGGCGAAGTCGGCGGGGCACGAGTTCAACTCGGAGTCGTGGATCCGCCGGCCGTTGCGGTACTGGAGGGATAACGGCTGGATCGAGGTGGAGCGCCGGTCGGGGACGGACTATTACTGGCGGCCGGATGTGCTGCGGCAGCGGAGGGACGCCGATGGCGCGGCGTCGTAGGTCTCCGCTTAAGCGGGCGTTGCGCGCCATGGCGCCGCACCGGGTGCTGTGGCGTGCCCTTTCCGGCCCTGAGGTGATGTCCGCGGTGCGGTCGAAGACCGCGACCCGCACGGTGAAGGTGAACGCGGCGACGCGGCAGCGGGACGTGCAGCGCGCCACCAAGGCAGCGGCGAAGAAGACGCCCGGGAAGAAGGCTGCGGCCAAACGCACCGACCCGTACGCGGTCGCGCTCGGTATCCCCGCGCAGAACCGCGCGGTCGCAGCCCGGCAGGCCAAAGCCGCGCAGCCCCCGAAGAAAACCGCCGGAACCCGCACCCGCAAAACCACCGCGACCACCGTCGTCCCCGTCCGCAACCCCGACGGCACGTTCAACGGCTCCCGGGCCGTGCCCACGTTCGACGCCGCCGCGCAGGACGCCAATCGGCGCGCCTGGACCGGCCAGGTGGACCCGGCGTTGTTGCCGCGCTCGGCGCGCACCCGCAAGCAGCGACCCGCTGGATACTGAACCAACCGCACCCAAGGAGACCCGATGGACACCGCCACCAACACCCAGGCCCAGACGCCCCTCACCAGCCAGATCTGCGGCCTGCGGCACACCCCGCTCGCCGAACTCGCCCGCACCCGCAGCACCGACACACCCAGCCAGACCGGCACGCCGGTCGCCGCGTTCCAGTCCTCGATCTGAACGGGTGAAAGCCGTGGAAACCCGCACCCTCCCGGCAAGCGGCCGCTAACCTGAAACCACAAGCCGGCATGCAGTGCGCCGGTCGGAGCACCGGGCCTGGCGTGCTCGCCGCACACCCCGCCCGAAAACGCCTCGCGACCCTCCCCCCCGGTCGCGAGGCGTTTCCATGCGCTGGGCACACGCCGTCAGTACCCTGGTCGCATGGCCAGGTACCGGCACGCCACCCCCATGTTCACCAGCGACCTGGACCCCGAGAAAGCCCGCAGCCTCTACGCCGCGGCGCAAGCCAACCCCGACTCGGGACTGACCGGCGACCTGGAAACCGGCTTCGAGTTCTGGGTGACCCACGAGGGCGTCCGACTGGTGCCGCTACGGGTCTGGGTGATGGAAGACGGGGACGGCGGCGGCACGTCCGGGTAGGCTCGGCCCGCACGCATGCACGAGGCCCCGCGGCTCTGGATGACGCGGGGCCTCGTCACGCCTCTACCGGTGTGTGGCGGACGTGCCCAACGGGCCGCGCCGAACGGAATTGCGCGGCAACCACTGGATGCCCCACACTCCGGTCAGTGATCGACGCCGCCACCCAGGGCGCCACCCGCACAACGCGACGCCGACCACCACCCAAACCACCGACCTGCCTGCACGAATCGTACGCGCCAGCAGGAGGTCACCGATGGCAAAACCCGCACGCACCCCCTGGCCCACCGAGCCTCCCGCCGAACCCGAACACCGACCCAGCTACGGCGACTGCACCTTCCGCTGCAACGCCCGCCACCGCGCCGCCGTCCGCGACCACGACACCGCCCTCGCGGCGTGGATCGCCCGCGGCTGCACCGGCCCCGAACCCGCACCGATCGAAATCCAGCCCTGGCCCGGCGACCCCATCCTGTGCCGCCGCTGCGCCAGCATCGTGCGCGGAGCCCTGCGCGAACTGCCCCTCGCCTACACCGCCCTGGCCTCGGTGAAGTTCCTCACCCGCTCGGCGAGCGCCGACGAGGAACGCCGCGGCCGCAGCGACGTACCCCCGTCACCGTCGCCCGGTGCCGACCATCAGAACGACATCCTGCACACCACCTGCCAATGGGAAGACGACCTGCGCCAACACCTCGGCCACCAGGCCGCCGAACTGGCCCTCGACCCCGCCCCCTACGCGGCACTAGGCCGCGCAGTCGAATACCTCAACACCAACTGGCAGATCATGCTTGGCCGGCTGGAAGTGGCCAAGGACTTCACCGACGAGATCTGGCGGCTGCACCGCGTCGCCGTCGCCATGGTCAAGAACAAGCCTGTGCGGCGGCACCTGCCCGCGCCGTGCCCCTCCTGCGACATGTTGACACTCGTGCAAGAAGAGGGTCTTGCGGGCAAGCCATGGTATGTCGAATGCGTCGAGTACCTGGGAGGATGCGCTAGACTGTATCAAGAGTCTGAGTACCAATGGCTCTCCCACATTCTCCTTTTCCAAGCGGGAGTCAAGCATGCCTAAGGCTGGCCAATTCAGCCTGTGCACTGAGGATGGCTGCGACAGCCGGATGCTCGCCCGCGGATTCTGCAGCCTCCACTACGGCCGCCGCCGTCAGGCCGGACTTATCAAGCCGCTCCCGCCGATCCCCGTACCCGAGCGCTTCTGGGCGAAGGTCGACAAGAACGGCCCGGTGTCCGCATACCGCCCCAGCCTCGGCCAATGCTGGATCTGGAAGCCCGAGCCGGCGAAGAGCGGATATGGGACATTTGCCGCCCCCGGCGTGCGCGGCAAACTGGCGCACCGCTACAGCTACCACTTGAACGTGGGGCCGATACCCGCAGGACTCCATATCGATCACCTATGCCGCAATCGCCGCTGCGTGCGCCCGACCCACCTTGAAGCCGTCACCCAGCAGGAGAACAACCGGCGCCAGTGGGAAGCAGCGAACATCACGCATTGCCCAGCCGGACACGCATACGAGGGCGACAACCTCTACATCGACCGCCGCGGCGGCCGCCGGTGCCGCAAGTGCGCGGTCCTGTCGAGCATCTCGAAGCGCAACGCCGTAGTGGTGCGCGTCAGATTTCACGGCCACTACCCCGAGTATGTCGCTCCCGGCGATTGGCGCTGCCGCTGTGGCGAACCACTTGCCGGGTCCAAGCGTGAGGCGATCGTGGCCATGCGCGAACGTCATGCCGCCGAACTCCGCACGCGCGTTCCGGTTGCGGCATGACGACGGAGAAGCAGTACCTCACCGTCGAGGAGGCGGCGCTGTGGGTCAAGCGCGACCCGCGCACGATCCGCCGATGGATGAACGCGCGACTGCTCACGATCTACGAGCGTGGCGACGGCCGGCTGCTTCTGGACGCCGCCGAATTGGGCCGTGTGGAGCGTCGTCAGCGTCGCCGGATTGGCGCTCGTGAGCGTCGTCGGGACGCAATGTTGGCGCAGTTGAAGTCCGTGTCCTATCCTGCGGATTAATCAGTCGCAGACTGTCCGCAGGTTTGCCCGGCCGGGTTGGTCGGGAAGTGGTGCTCGTTCAGGGTTCCGGCCGGACCAGACTGAGCGCCCAGCCATTGCCCCGCCTCTGCCGCAGGAGACTGCGGCGCCCGACCTGGTCGGCGAGCGGCGGGGCTTTCGGCTTCCCCTGGCGCAGTAGCATTGCGGTGCTGCGCGTGCGGATGGTGTGGTGGCTGAGGGCCTGAAATAGACGCCCTGGGTATGGCCACTTGCGGCAGCAACGCCGACCGGGTTCTGCCGGGCTCGACAGGTGGCGGGTTCGAATCCTGCGTTCCGTGCGCGTCCAGCAGAACCCGGTGCCGGACGTATGGGCCGGTTTTAACGCGAGCGGTGGCCTTCGGGTCGCCGCTCGTCGCTTCCCGGTCCGAAACTCGGGTGCACGCCGGCCGCCGACTCCGTAACGTCGGCCCCACGCACTGGAGAGGTCGCCTAGCCCGGTCTATGGCGCGTCACTGCTAATGACGTTGGCTTCGGTCTCGCGGGTTCAAATCCCGCCCTCTCCGCTGGAAGGGCCAGCCGATAGATGGCGGCGGCAGCGCTCTCGAAAAGCGCCTGAGCTCAGGCTCGTAGGAGTTCGACCCTCCTCCCTTCCGCAGACCTGGGATGCCGCCGGGTAGCGCCCGCTACGGACCCAGGACAAGCCGGGACCGGCTCTGGCGCCGCACGCCACCCACCCGGCCCTCCCCGCCCAGGCTAGGGATAACCCGAGGGTGTCATAGGCTGCCGGACCACTCCTGTCGACGCGCGAGCAGTGAAGACCGGCTAAGCCCGAGGGAACCGGGGTTCGAATCCCCGCGCGGGGGCTAAATCGCCTGACCTGTTCTTCCCGCGTCTGGGCTGTTGAGGGACTGCCGGGCGCGGGAACTTAAGACTTCCCGCGTGCGGAATCGGTGGACGTCGGACGCACGCGGGAACCCCGCCCGGGAGGTGACCGTGGCCGCCGAGGCCTCGCCGCCCGAACGCAAACCCGTCCTCGTCGGCACCGGCATGCCGCAGACCACGCTCCTCGAAGCATTCGGCCAATGGATCCGCGACTCATTCGGCCACACCGCCTACCACGTCGGCTCGTCCATGCACGGCAAAACCTGGCGCGACGTAGACGTACGGCTGATCCTGCCCGACGAGGAATTCAACGCCCTGTTCCCCGGCTACCAGTTCGGACACCAGACCGACGCGAAATGGGGACTGATCTGCGCCGCGCTCTCCGCGCTCGGCCAGCAGCAGACCGGGCTCCCGATCGACTTCCAGATCCAGTCGATGACCGAGGCGAACGGCAGGTTCGGGGACTTCGCCGTAACCCCGCGCAACCCGCTGCACCTGTTCGACCACCACAGCGCCCAGCGCGAGATTCAGCGTCGCTCCGAGGCTGAGGCGGGAGCACCGGAGTGACTGGTCTGGCGCCTGAGCCGGTGGACCGCGCCATCGCCCGCATCCTCGCAGGCGGACTCGACCAGCCGCCCCGCGCCGAGATCGACCCCAACGTGCGCGTACGCGGCAACCAGACATTCACCACGTTCAGCTGCTGCGACCGCGTCCCATTGCCCGGCGAACACGTCACCGTGTACGAGCCTGAATCGGGAGTCGAAGGCCCGGCAGTGGTAACCGATGTTGACGACACGAAGCGCCTGGTCTACCTCAAGGTCGACTGGGAGCGCCTGCTTTAGAACGGACCACGCGCATCAGCACCGCCCTCGCCGCCCGACCCACCGCCGGGGGCACCCCCGTGAACCCGTACCGGCCGCCCCGGCTCAACGACGTCATGCACTCCAGTCTCGGCGACGGCCCCGAACACACCACGATCCTCGACACCGTCGCAGACGACGGCAAAACCATCACCCTGACCGGCCCGACCCCGCACGGCCCCCTACGGGTCGTCATCCGCCGCGTCGACCGGTATCTCACCCCGCTGGAGACCCCATGAGCGCCATCAAGGCCGTGTACGAGGCAGCCCTCGCCGACCTGC
>Ga0070741_10004642_pt1 | contig 31797 bp, 26 predicted proteins | sample Coa_R1_4_FD_66440 | JGI IMG/M metagenome (GOLD analysis project Ga0070741, IMG submission 66440) | Surface soil microbial communities from Centralia Pennsylvania, which are recovering from an underground coalmine fire - Coalmine... | ecosystem: Environmental > Terrestrial > Soil > Unclassified ... | reverse complement strand
CCCGGCGACGTGATCAACCTGGCCAAGCACTGCACCTACACCCTGACCGACGTGTTCCCGGCTCCGAACCCGGACGGGTTCGGCCTCGTCATCGACGTGGCCTCGCCCGGGCTCACCATCCACGGCAACGGCGCCACCATCACCCGCTCCAAGGCCCAGGGCACGCCCGACTTCCCGATCCTGGAGAACGACGGCTTCCTCACGATGGACCACCTGACGATCAAGGGCGGCCGCATCGACCAGGTCGGTGCCCCGGTCGACTCGGCTGCGGGCATCGAGAACTTCGGCGTGTTCATCGGCTCCGGGTTGCGGGTCACGGGCAACGTCGCCCGGGCCACCGACACCGTCGACGTCTCGTCCGTGGGCGGCGGGGTCGACAACGAGGGCACCATGACACTCGACCAGAGCACCGTCGACCACAACAGCGTGGTGGCGGCCTGCGTGTCGGTCCTGCCCTGCGCCGCTGCGAGCGGGGCCGGCGGTATTTTCGCCAATGGTGACGTCACCGCCGTGACCAACACGACCATGAGCGACAACACGGCCAAGGCGTACGGCAACTTCCAGGCCGTCGGGCTCGGCGGCGGCATCCTTGCCGTTGGCGGTGATGTCACCCTCGACCACGACGCGGTGCGCCACAACACCGCCGCCGGGTTCTCGAGCGGGCAGTCCAGCCTGGCCGGCGGGGGCGGCGGCGCCTTCCTCTCCGTCGACTCCACCACGGTCTCGGTGACCGGTACCACCGTCGCCGGCAACAGCGCCCAGGCGACCGGAGCGATGGTCGACGTCGCCGCCGGGGGCGGGTTCCTGAACGGTGCCGCCGACGTCCCCTTCGGGACCGGCCCCGTTTCCTCGCTCGGTGAGGGTTCCACCCTGACCGGCGACACCGACCACTTCACCGGCAACTCGGCCGTCTCGGTGGACACGCCCGGCGGCGCCGCCCTCGGCGGCGGGTTCGCCGACGCCGAAGGGACGGCATGCGGCTCCTGCGGCTCGGCGACCTTCACCGACACCACCTTCACCAAGAACCGTTCGTCGGCCAAGGAGGGCGTGGGCCAGGGCGGTGGGATCGCCGTCGTGCTCAGCCCGCCCGGCACCGTGACGCTCGACGGCGGCTCGGTGACGAAGAACGTGGCCTCCGGCGGCGCCGGCGGCGAGGGGGGCGGGATCTTCACCGACAACCCGTCCAGCGTCGTGCTCGGCGCCACCACACCGGTCACCGTGTCGAAGAACAAGCCGGACAACTGCTTCCCGCACGGCACCATCACCAACTGCGTGGGCTGAGCCCGGCAGCACCTCTCGACTCGACGCTACTTCGGCGCTGCGGCCTCCCTCGATGGGAGGCCGCAGCGCTTGCAGCTCGGGCCGATCGCCGCCGCGCCGCCCTCCCCCGGCCTTACCGGGCGAGGGCCGAGAACAGGACGAGCCTGCCGCCAGGGCTGACCGCCGAGGCCGCCAGATGCACACGCAGGCCTGCGGGAGCGGAGAGGATCACCCGCCGGCCGGTGCCGTCCCCGCCGGCGATGCCGACGGCCGAGCCGTCGGGACCGCCGTCCACGAACAGGACCGATCCGTTGGCGCCACCCGGACCGCCCCCGCCCATCCACGCCGGCTCGGCGGCATGGGCCAGGACGACGAGCGGGGGCGCCGGCCGGGGGTCGTCGGGAGAGTTGCGGGCGACACTCACCGTGCCGCCGGCGCTCCAGGCGTAGCCGGCGAAGTGGTCCAGCCAGGCCAGGGAGTCGACGGGCCCGCCGGCGGGGACGGTGCGGGGCGGGTCGCCGGAGTCGTCGAAGAAGGAGATCGTCCCGCTGCCGGCGGCAATCTGCGAGTCGCCGTCATCGCTCGTCGACAGCGCGCCCTCGGCCACCGGCACCTGGGCGTAGACGGTGCCGGTGCGGGACGTGCAGACCGACGCGTCTCGTCCGAAGTCGTCGCAGCTGCCGGCGAAACCCCGCCACACCTTCGACCCGTCCGAGAACAAGACGTCGGTCTGGGACGAGTAGGCGATGGCGACCACGCGAGGGAAGTTCGCCGGCGAGAGCACCATGTCGCCCGAGCCGTCGGAACTGACCGCGTGGACGGTGCTGTGGTGCCCGTCCCAGGTGGCGTAGAGGAGCGTGCCATCGGCCGCCCAGGCGGCGGCGGCGCCCTCGGCCACGTCGGCTTCGACAGGGCCGGCGGCGATGCGGTGGGCGCCGCTGCCGTCGGCGCCGACGACCCACAGCCCGTGGTCGGCGCCGACGTAGGCGATCTGATGGCCGTCGAGCGACCAGGCCGGCCCGCCGCCGGTGCCGGCTTCGGGCTCGACGGGCAGTCGGGTCGGCGCGCTGCCGTCCACGCCGGCCACCCAGATGCCGGGCGAGGTGATGGTGCCGGGCCGGGCGGGGACGGCGGGCGGCAGGGTGGAGGCGGTGGACGGGCCGGGGCCGGGCGTGGGCTTGGTGGAAGCCGTGGGCCCCTGCCCGTAACTGGGCGGCGCGGCCTTCCCCGTCGCGCCCGTCGTGGACGGACCGGACCCGGCCGGGGCCGGGGTCGTCGGCCCCGGTGCAGGGCCCGTCGCGCCGGAGCCTGTCGGCGCCGCGGTGGTCGTTGAGCTGACGGGGGCGGCCGGTGCCGGGACGGCCGAGCCGGTGCCCGAACCGGAGCAGGCCGCCAGGAGGAGGGCGGCCGTACCGACGGCGGCGCCGAACATCAGGCGCGGTTTCGCGGCACGCGAGAATCGTCGGGAGCCAGGCCGGGACGTGCGGGGAGAGCGGGGAGCCATGAAGGCTGGTTCGTCGCCGGTGGCGGCACCTCCTGGGCCCCCCACCCGGAGCGGCACAGCGCTTGCCGAGATCGTCCCGTTTCCACCCTTGCGCGGCCCCGGGCCCTGCGATGCGGTCCGGTGGGTTCGCCGGAGACCGATCAGGCCGGGGCGCCGGCCCGGCACGTCGGGCGGGTCATGACCGACACCCCGAAGCCCAGCAGGATGAGCCCGAGGCCGAAGAGCCCGTCCCGCCGACTGGTGGACCCGGTTCGGGCCAGGTTTCCGGGGGCCGCACCGGGAACTGGCGGGGCGGCGGCCGCCGGGGCCGGCGCAGTCGGAGACGCACCGGCGGCACCGGAGGCCGTTCGGGCCGGCGCGGTCGGCGCCGGGGCCTTCTTGGGCGCCGGAGCGGCGATGTTGGGCCCGACCGATGCCGGACCCCGGGTGACGCCCGGCCCCGGAGCGCCCGGCGGCGGGGGCCCGGCGGGCGGGGCCGGCGGAGGAGCGGGCGGGGCCGGGGCCGGCTCGCCCGGGGCGGCCTGAGCCGTGAACCCCAGGTTGGGCACCCGGTCGCTCACCATCTGGGCGTTGGGGTCCTTCGGGTTCGAGCTGAGGAACGACATCACCGCCCAGTACACCGACTTCGGGTTGCCGATGCACTTGGGGTCGATCACCAGCGTGTAGCCGTCCTGCGGGGAGAAGCTGGCCGAGTCAGCGTCACAGACGGAATTGTCGTCGGGCTTGGTGGCGTCGAAGACGGCCCCGTAGAGCTCGCCCTTGTCGGTGGCGAACTCGACGGTGTAGTCGGGCTTGGCGTCGTTGTTCGTGTCGAGGTCCCACTCGATGTCGTCGGAGTCGCTCCAGCTCGCGTCCTTGAGCGGGTCGGTCGGGGTCTGCAGCGCGACCTTCATCCGGATCCACCCCGGCGCCCACTCCAGCGAGGCGTTCGTGATGTCGGCCCGGCCGTTGTCGAACAGCGTCCCGGTGACCCCGTTGACGATGTCGCCGACCCCGTCGACGACCTTTTGGAGGGTGGTGACGAGCGGCGGGGCGGTGTCGGCCGCCCCGGCCCCGGGCGGGCCCATGACCAGGCCGAGCCCCAAGGCCAGGATCACGACGCCTGAAACTCGGCGAATCCCCACGAGCCACCCCCCAGTCGACTCAGAACGCGAGGTGCCGGGTCCACTGCCCGGACCTTTTGCCGTCTTTCGACACTTTGGGCAGTTTTCCCTGCTTTTGTCCCCAGTGCACCATTCAGGATACCGCGGCAGCCGACTCCTCCCACACCAGGCGGGGGGCGTCGGCCCACAGCCGGTCGAGGTTGTAGTAGCCCCTGGTCTCCTCCAAAAAGACGTGGACGACGAAGTCGCCGTAGTCCAGCAGCACCCAGGAAGCGTCCCGCAGCCCCTCGGTGCGGACGGGCCCGGGGTGGCCCTCGTCCTTGAGCTTTTTCTCGATCTCCTCGGCGATCGTGCGCACCTGGCGCACGTTTCTCCCGCTGGTGATCACGAACACCTCGGTGATGCCGATGATCGGGCCGACATCGAGGACGAGCGTGTCCGCTCCGTTCTTGGCCGCCGCGGCCCGGGCGGCCAGGATGCTGCGACTACGGGCGTCTTCCGTGGGATCCCTCCTCGGGGTGCGGGGACGGCGACGGGCCGGGACGCAAAACGGCGCCGGGAACGGGGCCCGACGCCGGTCCTGCCGAAATCGCCATCATCTGGACGCCAGTCTACCGGGGCCGTCCAGAGCGAGGGTCAGGCCCGGTACAGCCCCCGCTCGACGATCAACTGCACGGCCCCCGGCGGCACCAGCCCGTCGAGCGGCCAGCCCCGCGCGGCCCGGGCCCGGAGGTCGGTCGACGAGACGTCGAGCCGGGGGATCGACACCCGTTCGCAGGCCCAGCCCACCGGCAGCCCCTCGGCCGGCGGGCCCTCCCCGGGCGGCCCGTCGCCGGCCCGGTCGACCACCACCAGCGTCGCCAGCCCCGGGAGTCGCTCCACCCCGACCCACGTCCTCATCGAAGCCGCCACGTCGGCCCCGACGATGAGGAACAGGTGCCGGCCCGGCCCGCTCAGTGCCTCGAGCGTCTCGTACGTGTAGCTCGGCCCGTCCCGCTCCACCTCCAGCGGCGACACCTCGAGCCCCTCGATCCCGTCCACCGCCGCCCTGACCAGCGCCAGCCGGTCCCTCGCCGGGGCGGTGACGCTCCCCCGCTTCTGCCACGGATCCCCGGCCGGGACCAGCACCACCCGGTCGAGCCCGAGCGCCCGGCGGGCCTCGACGGCGGCCACGACGTGGGCCACATGCACCGGGTCGAAGGTCCCGCCGAAGACACCGATCCTCTCGGTCACGATGGCGGGCAGCATAAGGTGCCGACATGGCGACGGCCCATGTCCTCGTCCGGGTCTGGCTGCCCGACCGGCCGGGTGCTCTCGGTCAGGTCGCCTCCCGGATCGGGTCCGTCCGGGGCGACATCATCGGCGTCGACGTCCTGGAGTGCGACGGCGGCGTGGCCATCGACGAGTTCGCCGTCAACCTGGCCGACGCCGACCTCGTCCCGATGCTGGTCCGGGAGATCGAGGAGGTCGACGGCGCCTCGGTGGAGGAGGTCCGCATCGTCAACCACTTCCCCGATCCCCGCCTCGACGCCCTGGAGGGGGCCACCCGCCTCTGCCAGGCCGCCGACGTGAAGGAGCTCCACGAGGTGCTCGTCGCCCAGGTGCGCAAGGAGTTCCTGGCCGAGTGGGCCGCCCTCATCGTCGACGTCGGCCCCGAGGAGGAGCACGTCGGCGGCAACGGTGCCGGCGAGAGCGCCACGGTGGCCGCCACCGCCGGCAATGCCCCCGGCGCCGACCACCTCGAAGCCCTGGCCCTCGGCGTCGCCGCCTCCCCGCTGGTGGCGAGCGGCGCCGCCGGGCCGGAGGACCTGGCCGCCGCCCCGCTCCCCGGGCACCGTTCCGTGCTCCTGGCCAGCCGGAGCGGCTACGCCCTCCGGGAGCGGGAGCGCGGCCAGCTCATCGCCCTCGGCCGCATCGCCGACCGCCTCTGGACGCTCCTGTCCCGCGCCTGATGCCGCCGCGACGCTCGGCGAGCTAATCCAGCGGCACGTAGACCTTGCTTCCCTGGTCGACGAACTCGGCCGCCTTCTCCTTGAGGCCGATCTCCACCGCCGTCTCGGGGCTGAGACCGTGCTCCTCGGCGTAGGCCCGCACATCGGCGGTGATCCGCATCGAGCAGAACTTCGGCCCGCACATCGAGCAGAAGTGGGCCGTCTTGGCCCCCTCGGCCGGCAGCGTCTCGTCGTGGTACGACCGGGCCGTCTCGGGGTCGAGCGACAGCTCGAACTGGTCGGCCCAGCGGAACTCGAAGCGGGCCCGGGACAGGGCGTCGTCCCATGCCTGGGCGCCGCGGTGGCCCTTGGCCAGGTCGGCGGCGTGGGCGGCGATCTTGTAGGCGATGACCCCGGCCTTGACGTCCTCCCGGTCCGGCAGCCCGAGGTGCTCCTTCGGCGTGACGTAGCAGAGCATGGCCGTACCGTGCATCCCGATGACGGCGGCGCCGATGGCCGACGTGATGTGGTCGTAGGCCGGGGCGATGTCGGTGGTCAACGGGCCGAGCGTGTAGAAGGGCGCCTCGTGGCACCACTCCATCTGGAGGTCGACGTTCTCCTTGATCTTGTGGAGCGGGACGTGCCCCGGCCCCTCGATCATCACCTGCACGTCGTGACCCCAGGCGATCTCGGTCAGCTCGCCCAGGGTGCGGAGCTCGCCGAGCTGGGCCTCGTCGTTGGCATCGGCGATCGAACCGGGCCGCAGCCCGTCGCCGAGCGAGAAGGCGACGTCGTAGGCGGCGAAGATCTCGCACAGCTCGTCGAAGTGGGTGTAGAGGAAGTTCTCCTGGTGGTGGGCCAGGCACCAGGCGGCCAGGATCGACCCGCCCCGGCTCACGATCCCGGTGACCCGGTTGGCCGTCAGCGGCACGAAGCGGAGCAGGACGCCGGCGTGGACGGTCATGTAGTCGACGCCCTGCTCGGCCTGCTCGAGGACCGTGTCGCGGTAGATCTCCCACGTCAGGTCGGCCGGTGAGCCGTCGACCTTTTCGAGGGCCTGGTAGATCGGGACCGTCCCGATGGGGACGGGGCTGTTGCGGATGATCCACTCCCGGGTGGTGTGGATGTCGGGCCCGGTCGACAGGTCCATGACCGTGTCGGCCCCCCACCGGGTGGCCCACGACATCTTGTCGACCTCCTCGGCGATCGACGACGTGACGGCCGAGTTGCCGATGTTGGCGTTGACCTTGACCAGGAAGTGGCGGCCGATGGCCATCGGCTCGCTCTCGGGGTGGTTGACGTTGGCCGGGATGATGGCCCGCCCCCGGGCGACCTCCGACCGCACGAACTCCGGTTCGAGCCCCTCCCGCAGGGCCACGAACTCCATCTCCGGCGTGATCTCACCCCGGCGGGCGTAGTGCAGCTGGGTCACCCGCCGGCCGGGCCTGGCCCGCAGCGGCGGCCGCCGCTCGGCGGCCATCATCGGGGCGGCACTCCCCCGTCGGACGGCCGCCCGGCCGTCGTCCCGCAGCGACGCCGACCGGGCGCCGGTGTGGGTCTCGACGTCCCCCCGGCCGGTGATCCACTCCGACCGGAGCGGCGGCAGCCCGCGGTCGGGATCGCTGCCCGGCCCGCTGGTGTCGTAGAGGCGCAGGCTCGGCTCGCCGCCGCCGAGCACGACCTCGGTGAACGGGACGGCCACGCCGGGCCGCGAGCCCTCGACGTAGACCTTGCGCCGGAACGGCGTTGACGTTGGCGTCATGGTCGGTCCCTCCCTTCGCCGGCATTACCCGGATCAGGTACGTGCGGTCGGCGGCTTGACCGCCCTCTCAGCCCGTTGCCCGAGCTCCCGCGTCCGGACGCGACTCTAGTGATCCTCCACCGGGAGTTCTGCACCGCAGTTGGGGCAGTGCTCGGCGGCCCGGTCGTCGGGGATCGTCCCGCACTCCGGGCACAGCAGGTGGGCCCAGCAGGCGGGGTCCCCGCCGACGTCGATGGGTTCTTCGGAGGGCCTGTCGGTCACGACTCGATCACCGCCTCCACGAAGCGTTCCAGCTGGCGCAGGTTCCGGCACTCGTAGACGCCGTCGCAGTGCTGGGCGTAGTCGGCGATCACGGAGTCGCCGGTGTTCCAGTAGGCGGCCGGCTCGGGGTCGATCCAGTACAGGTGGCGGGCCGTCTTCCGCAGCTCGGCCAGGACCCAGGACTGGCTGGCGTGGTAGTTGTTCCGGGCGTCGCCCAGGATGATCATCGACGTCTTCGGGGTGACCTCGCTGGCCCATCGGCTGTGGAACACCTCGAAGGCGTGCCCGTAGTCGGAGTGGCCGTCGACCCAGACGACGTCGGCTTCGGTGTTGATGCGCTTCACCGCCTCGCCGAGGTCGGCGTTCCCCTCGAAGAAGGCCGTCACCTCGTCGATCCCGTCGATGAACACGAAGCTCCGCACCCGGGAGAACTGGCTCGACAGGGCGTGGACCAGCTGGAGCGTGAAGCGGGCGAAGCTGGCCACCGAGCCGGAGATGTCGGCCACCACCATGATCTCCGGCTTGGACGGGTGGGGCCGGCGGAAGCGGGGATCGGCGGGCACGCCGCCGTAGGCCAGCGATCGCCGCACGGTGGCCCGGAAGTCGAGCTGGCCCCGCCGGTGCCGGCGGCGGCGCATGGACAGCCGGGCGGCCAGCGCCCGGGCCAGCGGGCCGATGGCCCGCTGGAGGGCGGCCATCTCGTCGCGGGAGGCGTGCATGAACTCGACGTCCTCGGGGAGCTTGACCCGCAGGCTCCTCGCCATCGCCTCCGCCCCGCGGTCGGCGACCAGGCGCCGGCGGATCTCGGCCTCGACCTCCTCCCGCACCCGCTGGATGCGGGCGGCCAGCTCCTCCCGGGCCAGGCGCTCCTCGAGTTCGTCGGCAAAGCCGCCCTCGGCCTTCAGCCGCTCCATCAGCCGGTCGAGGAGACCGTCGAGGTCGAGGGCCCGCAGCGTCCGGTACAGGTAGTAGGTGCCGCCCACCGGCCGGCCGGGCTCCATGCCGGCGTGGCGGGACACGGCGGCAGCGGCGAAGCGGCGCAGGGCGTCGGAGTCGAGGAGGGCCCGCATCAGCATGGCCGCCAGCTCCTCGGGGGAGGCGTCGCCACCGGCGCCGCCGCCCGGCATCGAACCCGGGATCGGTACTCCGCCGCCGGGCCGGGCGGCCGGCCCGCCGTCCCCGTCGTCGGCGTCGTAGGGCTGGAGGGCGAAGTAGACGTCGAAGAGGATGTCGAAGGCCTTCTCGTGGTCGGCGTGCTTGACCAGCGTCGCCCGCAGCGCCGTCTTGAAGGCCGAACGGTCCTCGAGGTCGATGTACTCCAGCGCCCGCATGGCGTCGAGGTTCTCGGTCATCGACACCGGCAGCCCCGCCGCCCGCAGCTGGTGGACGAAGCCCGACAGCAGGTCGAGCATCCGCCCCGGCGCCGGCACCTCGAGCGCGGTCACGCCTCGGCGACCTTCAGTTCCTTGTTGGCCCGTTCGATGTCGCGCTGGTACTTGAGCAGCACGTGGAGCGTGCCGCCGACGACCTCGGACGTGACCCGCTCCACCCCGAGGTGGACGAGCGTGCGGGCCCAGTCGATCGTCTCGGAGATCGACGGCGCCTTCTTCAGATCGAGCTGGCGGATGGAGCGCACCACCCGGGCGATCTGGTCGGCCAGGGTGGCGTCGATGCCCGGCACCCGGACGCGGACGATGTCCTGCTCCCGCTCGGCGTCGGGATAGTCGAGGTGGAGGAACAGGCAGCGCCGCTTGAGGGCCTCCGACAGCTCCCGGGTGTTGTTCGAGGTGAGGAACACCATCGGCCGGCGCCGGGCGGTGATCGTGCCCAGCTCCGGCACCGACACCTGGAAGTCGGACAGGACCTCGAGCAGCAGGGCCTCGGTCTCGATCTCGACCCGGTCGACCTCGTCGATCAGCAGCACCACCGGCTCGTCGGCCCGGATGGCCTCGAGGAGCGGGCGGGTGAGGAGGAAGGGCTCGGAGAAGATGTCGGTCTCGACCGTCGCCCAGTCCCGCTCGTGCTCCCGGTCGGCCTGGATCCGTAACAGCTGTTTCTTGTAGTTCCACTCGTAGAGGGCCTTCGACTCGTCGAGGCCCTCGTAGCACTGGAGGCGGATCAGCCGGGCACCGCTGGTGGCGGCGATGGCCTTGGCCAGCTCCGTCTTGCCCACGCCGGCCGGCCCTTCGACGAGGACGGGCTTCTCCAGCCGGTCGGCCAGGAACACGACGCCGGCGGTGGACGGGTCGGCCAGGTAGTCGACGCGCCGCAGCGCCTGGAGCACGGCGTCGACGGACTCGAAGCGCTCGGCCACGGTGGTTCCGCCTTTCGAGGGCGCGGACCGGTAATGAGTTGCTTGAAAATACTGAGTCTAACCGCGGATCTGGCCGTCGCCCCACACGACGTACTTGTAGGTCGTGAGCTCCCGCAGGGCCATCGGCCCCCGGGCGTGGAGCTTCTGGGTGGAGATGCCGATCTCGGCCCCGAAGCCGAACTCCTCGCCGTCGGTGAAGCGGGTCGAGGCGTTGACGGTGACGGTGCCGGCGTCGACGGCGGCGACGAACCGGCGGGCGGCGGCGACGTCCTCGGTGACGATGGCCTCGGTGTGGCCGGTGCCGTAGCGGTTGACGTGGGCGACGGCGGCGTCGACGTCGGCCACGACGGCCACCGACATCTTGAGGGCCAGGAACTCCCGGGCGTAGTCCTCCTCGGTCGCCTCGGCCATGGACGGGACGAGGCGGCGGGCGGTGTCGTCGCCGACGAGTTCGACCCCGGCGGCCTGGAGTGCCTCCGCCGCCCGGGGCAGGAAGGCCCCGGCCACGCTCTGGTGCACCAGCAGAGATTCGGCGGCGTTGCAGACGCTCGGTCGTTGCGTCTTGGCGTTGATCACGATGTCGAGGGCCCGATCGAGGTCGGCGGCGGCGTCGACGTAGACGTGGCAGTTGCCGTCGCCGTCGATCACGTAGGGGACCTTGGCGTTGTCGAGGATCGACTTGACGAGGGACGGCCCGCCCCGCGGGATCAGGCAGTCGACGTAGCCCGTCAGCTGCATGAGCTCGACAGCCGCCTCGTGGGAGACGTCCTCCACCAGGATCACGGAGTCCTCGGGGAGGCCGGCCTTCGCCGCCCCTTCCCGGAGCAGGGCGGCGACCGCCTGGTTGGAACGCAGCGCCGTCGACGAACCCCGCAGCAGGACGGCGTTGCCGGACTTGAGGCACAGGCCCCCGGCGTCGCTGGTGACGTTGGGCCGGTTCTCGTAGATGATCGCCACCACGCCGAGCGGGACCCGCACCCGGGAGATCTCCAGCCCGTTGGGGCGCTTCCAGCCGTCGAGCACCTCGCCCACCGGGTCGGGCAGGGCGGCCACCTGGCGCAGGCCGGCGGCCATGCCGGCCAGGCGGGCCTCGGTCAGACGGAGCCGGTCGAGCGGGCCGGGCTCCATGCCGCCGGCCGCCGCCGCCTCCACGTCGGCGGCGTTGGCCGCCAGGAGGTCGCCGCTGCGCTGTTCGAGCAGCTCGGCGGCGGCCCGGAGCCCCTCGTCCTTGGCCGCGGTCGATGCCGTGGCCAGCTGTCGGGAGGCGGCCTTGGCTCGCCGGCCGAGGTCGGCGACGCCGGAGGTCGGCGCGGAAGGTGTTCCCATGGAGCCACTCTACCGGCGCCTCCGCACCGCTCTCCCCTTGCGAACCGCCCCTGTGAAAGCGCTGAGGCGGGGGCCGGAAATCCATCGGCGCCCGGCGGGACGGCGTTGCTACGCTGGGTTGGCCGGAGAGCGAAAGCGACAATGCTTCGGGCTCATCCGGGTGCGTTGGGGACGATCCTGGCAGAGATGCTGTGCCGGTCCTTCGGGTTCCGGTCAGGTCGTGCGACGGTGGTGCCCGCCGAAACGAGCGGGGAGGTCTGGGGACATGGACACGGGTATGCGGTGGAGGCTGTCGGAGGGCGATCCCCTCGACCTGCCGCCGGAGCGCACGACCGATCCCCTCTCCACCGTGCTCGGTTCGCTCGTCGGCACGTTCGCCGTGGTCACCATCACCTGGATGGTCGTGCTCGGCTTCGTCGGCGGCACCGTCCCGGTCACCGGGTGGGAGCTGTCCGGCGGCGTTCTGGGCGGCCTCGCCTGGCTGATGGTGGTGGCCAGCCTCGGCGTCGTCGTCCTGTGGTTCGTGCCGCTGATGCTGTCGGTGGCGGCCTACAACGGCCTGTCCCGGCTGACGCCGGCGCTGACCCGGGCGGTCAGGCGCCCCCGGCCCGATTGGTCCGAGCGGCCCGGCGGCCGCATGACCCGGGCCGCCTGACGCTCCTCACGACGGCAGCACCACCAGATCGTCCCGGTGGATCACCTCATGCGGCGCGCCCTCCGGGAGCTCGCTGGTCCGTGACCCCGCCAGCTCGGCCAGCAGGACTGAGCTGTAGCGGACAAGCCCCTTGGCGAAGGGGCGCCCGTCCGGCCCGATGACCTCCACCGGGTCGTCGGCGTCGAAGCTGCCCTCCACCGCCCGTACCCCCGCCGGGAGCAGCGACCGGCCGGACTCGACCAGCGCCCGGCGGGCCCCGTCGTCGACCAGCAGCCGGCCGTTGGCGCCTTGGGCGAAGGCGATCCACAGCTTCCGGCTCCCGAGCCGCTTGGCCCGGGGCACCACGACCGTGCCGACGGGCTGGCCGTCGACGGCCCGGGGGATCACGTCGGCGACGGCGGCGGCGGCGATCACCGCCCGCACCCCGGACCAGGCGGCGATCTTGGCCGCCTGGAGCTTGGAGGCCATGCCGCCGCTCCCCCGCTCGCTGCCCCCGGCACCGGCCACCGCCTCGAGGGCGGCGTCGACCTCGGCGATCTCCTCGATCAGCGTGGCCCCCTCGTCGACCCGGGGGTCGGCGGTCATGACCCCCGACGTGTCGGTCAGCAGCAGCAGAAGATCGGCATTCACGAGGTGGGCGACGAGGGCGGCGAGGCGGTCGTTGTCGCCGTAGCGGATCTCGTCGTCGGCGATGGTGTCGTTCTCGTTGACGATGGGGACGGCGCCGAGGTCGAGCAGGCGCCGCAGGGTCTGGCGGGCGTGGAGGTACTGGGTGCGGTGGATGAAGTCGTAGGGGGTCAGCAGCACCTGCCCGGCCACGAGGCCGTGGGTGCCGAGGATGGCGCAGAACCGCTCCATGAGCCGCGGCTGGCCGATGGCGGCGATGGCCTGGAGCGTGCCGAGGTCGGACGGCCGGGTCACCAGCCCGAGGGCCGGCAGGCCGGCGGCGATCGCTCCCGAGGAGACCAGCACGATCTCGTGCCCGGCGGCCCGGACGGCGGCGATCTCGGCGCAGAGCTTGAGCAGCGGGCCGGCCACGATCTCGCCGGTCTCGTCGGTCAGCGAGCTCGTGCCGACCTTGGCCACGACGATCACGGCTGGAAGGCCTGGGTCTCGGGTTCGGCGTACTCCAGTTCGATCCCGGCGATGCGGACGGTGTCGCCGCCCCGCGCCCCGGCCCGGGCCAGCGCCCGGTCGACGCCGAGGCGCCGGAACCGGTCCTGCACGTAGGCCAGCGCCTCGGGGTTGGTGAGGTCGGCCATGGCCACCACCCGTTCGGCCAGCCGGCCGGCGACCCGGAAGGCGCCGTCGTCCTCCCGGCGGACACTGAACCCCTCCTCGGCCGGCCGGTGCACGACGAACGACTCCACCTCGCCCTCGGCCTCCCGGGCCTCGTCGACCAGGCGGCTGACGGCGCCGAGGAAGCGGTCGAGGCCCTCGTGGGTGACGGCCGAGATCCGCAGGCCCTCGTAGGGGACGCCGGCCGGGGCCACGTCGGCCTTGGTGCCGACCGCCAGCCGGGGCCGCTCCAGCAGCGCCGGCTCGTAGCGGCCGAGCTCCTCGACCAGGATCCGCTCCTGGTCGGCGGGCGTGCGGCCCTCCACCGACGCCAGATCGAGGAGGACGACCAGCACCCGGGCCCGCTCCACGTGGCGGAGGAACTGGTGGCCGAGCCCCCGCCCCTCCGACGCCCCCTCGATGAGGCCCGGGATGTCGGCCACCACGAACTCCCGGTCGGCGGTGCGCACCACACCGAGGTGGGGCACCAGCGTGGTGAACGGGTAGTCGGCGATCTTCGGGCGGGCGGCGGAGATGGCCGAGATCAGCGTCGACTTGCCGGCGTTGGGGAACCCGACGAGGGCCACGTCGGCGATGAGGCGCAGCTCGAGCCGCAGCCAGCGCTCCTCGCCGTACTCGCCCTGCTCGGCGAAGCCGGGAGCCCGCCTCGAGTTCGACAGAAAGTGGGCGTTGCCCCGCCCGCCCCGACCGCCCTGGGCGGCGAGGACGCGGTCGCCGCTGCGGACGAGGTCGGCGAGGACGCTGCCGTCCCGGTCCCGCACGATCGTCCCCTCGGGGACGGCCACGACGAGGTCGGCACCGGACGCCCCGTGACGCTTCTTGCCCGAGCCGTGGGACCCGGAGGCGGCCCGGCGGTGGGGGTGGTCCCGGAAGGCGATCAGCGAGGCGACGTTGCGGTCGGCACAGAGCCAGACGTCGCCGCCCTTGCCGCCGTCGCCGCCGTCCGGCCCGCCCCGGTCGACGTACGGTTCCCGCCGGAAGGCGACCGCGCCGGCGCCGCCGTCCCCGCCCCGCACGTTGACCATCGCCTCGTCGGTGAACTCTGCCATCGCCGATCCAGGATAGGAGCCCGCCCGTCCCCACGAACTGGCGTTCCTTTACCGCTCCCCAGCCGAAAAAGAACGCCAGTTGGCGGACGGCGGCGCGGACCCGTTCGCACCGGGCTATTCGCCCGGGAGGACGTCGACCAGGCGACGGCCCCGGCGGGTGCCGAACTTCACCCTGCCGGGGGCGGTGGCGAACAGCGTGTCGTCGCCGCCCCGGCCCACGTTGTGGCCGGGGTGGAACTTCGTGCCCCGCTGGCGGACGATGATCGAGCCGGCGCTCACCGCCGTGCCGTCGAAGACCTTCACCCCGAGGCGCTGGGCGGCGGAGTCACGCCCGTTGCGGGACGAGGAGGCACCCTTCTTCTTCGACATGACGTTGTTCCCCTACCCCTTGGAGATCCCGGTGATCTCGATCGTCGTGTAGTGCTGGCGGTGGCCCCAGCGGCGGCGGGCGTTGGTCTTGTTCTTGTAGACGAAGCCGTTGATCTTCGGGCCCTTGGCCTCGCCCACGACCCGGGCGGTGACCGAGGCACCCGACAGCTGGGCCGGGGTGGACAGCACGTCCGACCCGTCGACGACCAGGATCGGCTCGAGGGTGACGTCCTCGCCGGCGACGCGCTCGATGTCGAGCCGCTCACCTTCGGCCACCCGGTACTGCTTGCCGCCTGTCTTCACCACCGCGTACATGCGCGTCACACCCCGCCAGAGCCGAATCGGAAACCGGGATCCTACAGCAGCGAGTCGTCGAGGATGATTCCGCGGCCCTCGCAGTTCGGACAGGTGGTCGAGAACGCCTCCACCAGCCCCTCGGAGATCCGCTTCCTGGTCATCTCCACCAGGCCGAGCTCGGAGATGTCGAAGACCTGGGTCCGGGTCTTGTCCCGGGCCAGGGCCTCCTTGAACTTCCGGAGGACCTCCTCCCGGTTCTTCCTGATCTCCATGTCGATGAAGTCGATGACGATGATCCCGCCGATGTCCCGCAGGCGCAGCTGCCGGGCCACCTCCTCCGCCGCCTCCAGGTTGTTGGCGAAGACGGTCTCCTCCAGGTTGGAGCGGCCGACGTTCTTGGCCGTGTTGACGTCGATGACGGTCAGCGCCTCCGTCCGCTCGATGATGATCGAGCCGCCCGACGGCAGCCACACCTTGCGCTCCAGCGCCTTGTGGAGCTGCTCGTGGACGTGGTAGCGCTCGAAGATCGGGAGCGGGTCCTGGTAGAGCTCGACCCGGTCGGCCAGCTCGGGCGTGATCGCCTCGACGTAGCGGCGGATCTCCTCGTAGAGCGCCGGGTCGTCGATGATCACGCCCCGGTACTCCTTGTTGAACTCCTCCCGGATCACCCGGATGGCGAGGTCCGGCTCCTGGTGGAGGAGCAGGGCCGGCTTGCTCCGGGCGGCCTTCCTGGAGATCTCGTCCCACTGGGCGGACAGCCGCTTGAGGTCCCGGGCCAGCTCGTCGGCGCTGGCCCCGTCGGCGGCGGTCCGCACGATGAGCCCGTTCTCGGCCGGCCGGATCTCGTCCAGGATCTTGCGCAGCCGCTTGCGCTCGTCGTCAGAGAGGCGCTTGGAGATGCCGTAGGTGCCGGGCTGGTTGGGGATCATGACGACGAACCGGCCGGCCAGGCTCACCTCCTGGGTGAGGCGGGCCCCCTTGGTCCCGATGGGGTTCTTCGTCACCTGCACGGTGATCGACTGGCCGTTGCGCAGGAGACGCTCGATCTTGGGCCGGCGGCCCTCGATCTCGGTCTCGTCGAAGACGACGTCGTCCCGGTAGAGGACGCCGTTCTTCGGCGTGCCGATGTCGACGAAGGCGGCCTCCATGCCGGGCAGGACGTTCTGGACCTTGCCGAGGTAGATGTTCCCGTCGATCTGGGTGGTGGTGTCGGTCGGGCGGGAGACGTAGTGCTCGACCAGGCTCCGCCCTTCGAGGACCGCCACCTGGGTCGCGACCCCGGCTTTCACGGAGACGCACATCAGGTACCGGCCCGTCGGGCGCCCCTTGCGGGTGCGGCCCTTCCGCCGTTCGAGAGCGGCCTCGTCGAGCTCGTCGAGCATGGCCTCGACCTCGGACTGGCGGGCCTTTTCGGCCGCTGCCGCCCCTGCCCGCCCCCGGGAGCGGCCCGGTGCCGCCGGTGCCGCCGGGGCGCTGGTGGCGGCCGTCGCCGCCGCACCGCCGCCGCTCCCGCCGGAGCCGCGGCCCCGCCGGCGGCGGCGGCGGGTGGTGGACGTGGTCGCCGGGGCAGCGCCGTCTCTGTCGCCGGCCGCCGGGCTGGGATCGTCCGCGGCCGGAGCGGGGGCGGCGGGCGCCGAGACCTCGAGTGCTGCCGACGCCGAGGCGGCGGCGGTGCGGGCCCGTCCCGCCGACGAGCCGGATGCCGGGCGGGACCGTCCGCCGGACGGGCGTCCGGCGGAGTCGCCACCGTCGGCCGCCGGGGCGGTCGTGGTCTCGGCCTTGCCGGCCGTGGCCTTCTCCGCCGCTCCGGCGGCGGACGCCTTCTCCCCGCTGGCCGCCGGACCGGGACGCCCGGGCAGGGACACTTCGACCGGCCCCGTCGCCGGTTCCGTCCCGTCGGCATCGGTGCCGGTTCCGGCGCCGGTGGCGGTCGCCGGGGCCCCCCGGGGCCCGGTTTGCCGGGTGCGGCCCGTTCGGGCGGGAGCCCGGCCGGTCTTCTCGGTCAGGTCGACGGCGTCGCCGTCACCCCCCTCGTCGGGGCCTGCCGAATCGTCGTGGTCGTCGTCGCCGTCGGCCTCGCCGGCTGCCTCACCCGATCCGGGGCCGGCTGATGACGGACGCCGCCGGTTGCGGCCACCCCGTGACCCCCGACGCCGCCGCTTGCGGACAGTGACACCTTCCTCGCCGCCCCCCGCCGGGGCCGGCCCTCCCTCGCCCTGCTCCGGCCGCGCGATGGCAAGCGGCTCGTCGGAGGCCGGGCGGACCTCCGGAACGATCTCGTCGGACATAAAACCCTTTCCTCATGTCGCGCGCCGGGACGGCGCGCCGGCGCCCGCCGGCCGACTCGGTGGTCGGCGCGGGACGCGGAGTCGAATGGTCACGGGCGCCGCCGGCGCCCTGAACGATCTGGTCAAACTTGGGGACGTGACGAGCCGGGGGCGACGTCGCCCGCATCCACCCCCACGCCGCCAGGGCCCGCAGCCAACCGGCCACCAGGGCCAGGGCCAGGACCGCTCCGGCGGCCGTCGCGGATGATCGCCCGGCTGGCGATAGCACAGCGCGATCAGCAAGGGCTCCTGGCCGGGCGGGCCGCCGAACCGTCGGCGGGGAAGGGCGGGCAGCCGGGCTTCCGGTGCCACGACCCGTCCCGGCGAACCGGGCGGGCTCCATCGGCTCGGCCAGCAGCGGTTCAGTCCGCGGCCAGAGGATGGTCATCACGTTGTGACCAGTCTAGCGGCCGGCGCCAGGGCCGCCCCAGTGCCGACCGCAGGGTGCCGGGCGACATTGGCCGCCAATCCGACGGCGGCGAAGCAGGCCAGCATCGACGAGCCGCCGTAGCTGAGGAACGGCAGCGGAATCCCGGTGATCGGCGTGATGCCCATCGTCATCCCGACGTTCTCGGTGACCTGGAAGACCAGCATGGCCAGCACGCCCGCACCGCAAAGAGCGGCGAACGGCTCGGTGGCCCGCCACGCCGCCCGCCAGATCCGCCAGGCCAGCAGGGCGAAGAGGAGGAGCACGGTGGCGCCGCCGACCAGCCCGAACTCCTCCCCCACCACGGTGAAGACGAAGTCGGTGTGCTGTTCGGGGACGTAGGCCAGCCGGGTCTGGCTCCCGGAAAACAGCCCTTCGCCGGCCAGCCCCCCCGACCCGATGGCGATCTTCGCCTGTTCCAGGTTCCAGGTCGCCCCCCGGGGGTCGGCCGACTGGTGCAGGAAGCCGGTCAGCCGCTCGACCTGGTAGGGGGCGAGCACACCGGCCCGCAGCACCCCCGCCACGGCGAGGACGCCGAACAGAGCCAGCAGCGCCAGGTGACGGGCCCGGGCCCCGGCCACGGCGACGACGCCGGCGGCCAGCGCGACCAGCACCATGGCCGTCCCGAGGTCGGGCTGCAGCAGCACCAGCCCGACCGGCAGCCCGATCAGCAGCAGCCCCCCGAGCAGCCGTCGGCCGTCGAGCGGCCCGTTCGCCCGGGCGCCGTGCGCCGCCAGCGCCAGCACCAGCGCCGGCTTCATCGCCTCGGCCGGCTGCAGCGCCAGCGGGCCGAAGCGGAACCAGCCCTGGGCGCCGTTGACGGTGGCGCCGAGCGGGCTGAGCACGAGGACCAGCCCGGCCAGCCCGGCGAGATAGACGAAGCCCGCCGCCCGCCGGACCCGGTCGAGATCGACCGTCGCCGCACCGGCCAGCACGCCGAGCCCCGCCACCGACCAGATCAGCTGCCGGACGGCGAACCCGGTGCCCAGCCGGCGCGTCGCCGCCGCCACCAGCACGACACCGAGCGCGGCCAGCGCCAGGGCGCTGCCGAGGAGGACGGGGTCGTGCCCGGTCACCCGCCGGCAGAGCCGCCGCCCGCACCGTCGCAGGCGCCGCCGGACGGCGTCCGCCGACCCCCCGCCGGACGGAATCACGCCCGCTGTGATCATGGCCGCGGGACGACGCCGGTCAGGATCTCGAGCACCCGGCGGACGATGGGTGCCGCCACCGCCGACCCGAAGCCCGCCTCCTCGACGACGGCCGCCACCACGTACTGCGGGTGGTCGGCGGGGGCGACGGCGACGAACAGCGACGTGTCGGCTTTGCCCCGCACCTCCGCCGTGCCGGTCTTGCCCTCGACCGGGACCCGGTCGAGAGGGAACCCGGCGAAGGCCGCCGACGCGGTCCCGTCCCTGTCGGCCACCGCCGCCCGCAGCCCGGCCAGCACCGCCTGCCGGGCCCCCTCGTCGATGCCCAGCGGCGGCGTCGCCACCGGCCCGGCGCCGGCCAGGACGTGGGGCGGGGGCGGAACCGTGCCCGTCGCCAAGGCCGCATAGGCCCGGGCCAGCTGGAGCGGCGTGACGAGCAGGTCGCCCTGCCCGATGGCCAGGTTGACGTTGTCCCCGGGGTACCAGCGCCCGTCGGGCACGGCTCCCGGTTGCCGGTCGTGGGCCGCCCGGCGGGCGGTCGGCCCCGGCATCCGCCCGGCCGCCTCCGGGCCGATGTCGATCCCCGTCGGCCGGCCGAAGCCCAACCGGGAGGCGACGTCCTGGATCGGCCCGTCGGCCGCCGCCGCCGGTGGACCGGCGTAGAGGCGGTCGCCGAGGCCGTAGAAGTACACGTCGCTCGACACGGCCAGCGCCCGGGCCAGGTTGACCCGCCCGTTCGCCCGGCCCTCGGCGTTGCGCAGCAGGCGGGTGCCGAGGCGGTAGGTGCCGCGGTCGTCGACGACCGTGCCGGGGGTGATCAGCCCGGCCCGCAGCCCGGCCAGGGCGGTGACGGGCTTGAACGTCGAGCCGGGCGAGTAGAGCCCCTGGAGGGCCCGGTCGGTGAGCGGTTCGTGGGCGGCCGGGTCGTGGAGCGCGGCCCAGGCGCCGTTCGTGATCCGGCCGGCCAGCGCCGCCGGGTCGAAGGCGGGGGCCGAGGCCAGGGCCAGGATCGACCCGCTCCGCACGTCGAGGGCGACCACCGCCCCGCCCGGCGCCGCCGAGCCTGTCGCCCCCGGCGACGCCGCCCGCGCCCCCGCCATCCCATCGGCCAGCGCCTGCTCCGCCGCCGCCTGGGCGTCGAGGTCGAGGGTCAAGCGGACGTCGCGCCCGGCGACGGGCGCCCGGCCGGGCCGGCGGCCGACGGGCCGCCCGGCGCTGTCGACCTCGATGCGGGTCTCACCGGGCCGGCCGGCCAGGAGCCGGTCGTAGGCCGCCTCGACGCCGCTGGCGCCCCGCCGGCCGGCCCGCCCCGGCCCGGCGGCGCCGAGCATCCCCAGCACGTGGGCGGCCAGGCGGCCATGGGGATAGCGGCGGACGGGGTGGGAGTCGATCTCCACACCGGGGAACTCGGCCGCCCGTTCCCGGAGGGCGACGACGACGTCGTCGGGGGCGTCGTCGAGAAGCGTCGCCGGAAAGGACGGGCCGGCCGCCGAATCGTCGGCCCGGGCCCGCAACTCCGCCACTGGGATCCCGAGAACGGGTGCCAGCCGGCGGAGGACTTCGCGGCGCCGCCCGACCGGCAGGCGGTCGAGCCGGACACGCCAGGCCGGCCCCGTGTCGGCCAGCACCCGCCCGGCCCGGTCGAGAATCCGACCCCGCGGCGCGTCGACCTGCACCAGCCGCCAACGGTTGGCCTCGGCCCGGGCGGCATAGGCCGGCCGTTCCGCCACCTGTAGGTGGACGAGCCGGGTCAACAGAGCCAGGAAGCAACCGGCCGCCACGAGCCCCGTCACGGTCATCCGCCGCCGGCGGATGCGCCGGGCCGGGGCCCTCACAGCCGGGCTCCGGCGCCCGCCCCGCCCGAGAGGCGGCGGACGGCGGCGACGGCCGGCACCCCGAAGGGCGCCGAGACGAGGCCGACGGCCGCCGTGCGGACCAGGCCGGCCACGCCGGGGAACGGCACGCCGCCGAAGATCCCTGCCGCCAGCGCCACCGCCAGGCGCCCGGCACCGACGCCCGCCGCAGCGAGGACGGCGCCGCGCCGGACGGCCGCCCGCCGCCGCTCGGAGGGACGCGCCGCCGTCCTCCGGCCGGTGCGGCAGGCGAAACACATCGAGCCGGGGCTGCAGCGCGCCGGTACCCCCGTCGGCAACCGGCCCGCAGCCCCGCCGACGACATGGCCGACGAGGGTGTAGGCCAGCGCCGACGTCCCCAACGGCGTGGACAGGAAGAGGTCGGCACCGAGCCCGGCGGCGAAACCGAAGGCGGCGCCGGGCCTCGCCCCGCAGCCGGCGGCCACCGCCACCACCGCGACCAGCGGCAGATCCGGCGTCACGCCCAGCACGGCGAGATGCGCCGCCAGCGCCGCGTGCGCCGCCAGCACGGTCAACAGCGCCGCCGCGGCCCGGGCGAGCCGCCGGAGGGAGGCCGGCAGGCGCCCCATCGTGGCCGCCGCCACCCGCGGCACCGGCGTCGCCACCGCCCCGGAGGACGACGGCGACGCCGCCGGCGCCGGCTCTCCAGCGTTCGGCGTACGCCCGTGACGCAGGCCGGTGACGGGCGGACGCCGGTCGGGCCACGCCGGGGCGGGGAGGATCCGGGCCGCGGACGGTGCCGTCACGGTTCCGGCGTCCAGCGCAGCACCTTGACCACCTCGAGGCGGGCCGGCGGGGCGAAGGCCTCGACCACGAAATGGCCCGGCCCGCCGGCCACCCGGCCGACGGCCAGGCCGGCGGGGAAGACGCTGTGGCGCAGGCCGGCCGTGACGGCGACGTCGCCGGCCCGGACGGCGGCCCCCGAGTCGAGCAGCTCGAGCGGCAACCGGCGGCCGCCCCGACCGGAGGCCACGCCGGCGACCCCGGACGCGCCGACCCGGACCCCGACCGCCGAGGGGCCGGCGGTCAGCGGCAACACGGTGCACGACCGGCGGCCGACCTCGACCACCCGGCCCACGAGCCCGCCGGCGGCCACCACCGGCATCCCGACCCGCAGACCGGCCTCGCTCCCCCGGTCGAGGGCCAGCGTCTCCCCCGCCCCGCCGCCGCCGACCGACTCGACCCGGGCGACCAGGCCGTCGGCCGCCGCCGGCCCATCCAGCGACAGCAACGCCGACAGCCGGGCGTTCTCCGCCTCGAGGCCATCGGCCCGGGCGGCCTCGGCGCTCGCCTCCCCTCGGGCCCGAGCGAGGGACGACTCGGCCCGGGAGAGATCGCCGCCCCGGCCGACGGCCGCCTGCAGCGCCCGCCACGGCCGGAACAGCCCGTCGCCGGCCGCCTCCAGCGGCCCGAACGCCGCCCGCCCCGCCGAGCGCAACCCGCCTGCCTCCCCCGCCAGTGGCGCGCCCGCCCGTCCGAGGAGGATCAGCGTCACCGCCGAGGCCACCAGCACCGCCACCAGCGGCGGGCGAACGGCCGTCACGACCCGCGGCCCCCGCCGTCGGCGTTCACAGCTCGCCCAGGTCGACGAGGACGTTGCGGCAGGCGTCCAGATTGGCCAGGCAGTGCGCCGCTCCCCGGGCCACGGCGTGGAGCGGGTTGCCGCTGATCATGATCGGCAGGCCCGTTTCGTCGGCCAGCCGCTGGTCGAAACCCCGGAGCAGCGCCCCCCCGCCGGTGAGGGCCACACCGTGCTCCATGATGTCGGCCGCCAGCTCCGGCGGGGTGGCGTCCACGACCTCCTTGACGGCGTCGACGACGGCCACCACCGGCCCTTCCAGCGCCTCGCGAATCTCCACCGTCGACGTCATGATCGTGCGGGGCAGGCCGGTCACGAGGTCGCGGCCGCGGATCTCGGCGCCGACGTCGTCGGGGCCGTCGCCCCGGGCCGCCCGGGCCGCCTCCGGCCGAGCCGGGCCGGCCGACCCGACGACGGCCTTCAGCTCCTCGGCCGTCCGCTCGCCGAGCGCCAGGCCGTGCTCCTTCTTGACCCAGTCGACGATCGCCTCGTCGAAGTCCATCCCGCCGAGGCGAAGCGACTTGCGGGCCACCACGCCTCCCAGGGAGAGGACGGCGACCTCCGTCCGCCCCCCGCCGACGACCACGACCATGTTGCCCCGGGCCTCGTGGATCGGCAGGCCCACGCCGAGGGCGGCGGCGAAGTGGGCCTCGATCAGTTCGACGGGCCGACGGCCGCCCGCCTCCTCCGCCGCCGCCTGCGCCGCCCGCTGCTCGTCGGGCGCCAGGCCGGCCGGCACCACCACCAGCATGCGGGGCCGGGACCAGCGCCGGGGTTGCACCTGGAGGAGCATGAACCGCAGCATGCGGGTGCAGACGGCGACGTCGGCCACGACGCCCTGCCGGACGGGCCGGACGATCTCGATCGACGCCGGCGTCCGACCCAGCATCCGGCGGGCCTCCTCGCCCACGGCCACCGGCCGCCCGTCCTCGGTGGTGAGCGCCACCAGCGACGGCTCCTCGAGGACGACGCCGCGCCCGGGCGCGAAGACGGTGGTCGTGCTGGTCCCGAGATCGATGGCCGTGCCGCGACCGTCCAAAGCCTGCCCCTCGCCTGCCCTCCGCCCGAGGCCAAACCGAATGACAGGGCCGAGATTACACAGCTGTCATTCGGTCGACAACCTCACCGACGAAGCGTGGCCGGGTCGGTCGCGCAGCGTCAGCTTCCGAAGAACAGGGCGATCTCCCGGGCGGCGGACTCCGGCGAGTCGGAGCCGTGGACCAGGTTCTCGGTCAGCTCGATGGCGAGGTCGCCCCGGATCGTCCCCGGCGCCGCCTGGCGGGGGTTCGTGGCGCCCATCAGCGTCCGGACGACGGAGTAGGCCTCGGGGCCCTCGACCACCATCAGCACCGCCGGGCCCCGGGTGATGAAGGCGACGAGGTCGTCGTAGAACGGCTTGCCCTGGTGCTCGCCGTAGTGCTGGCCGGCGGTCTCCTTGGTGATCGTCTCCATGCGCATGGCCGCGATCCGGAGGCCCTTGCGTTCCAGCCGGCTGATGATCTCGCCCACGAGGCGGCGCTCGACGGCGTCGGGCTTGCAGATGACCAGGGTGCGATCGGCAGTCGTCATAGGCCGAGAACCTTACGCGAGCGCCGCTCTCGCCGCCCCCACGAGGTACAGCGATCCGGCCACGACGATCTGGCCCTCCGGCCCGGTGACGGCCAGCGCCCGGGCCACCGCCTCCTCCACGGTGCCGAAGGACTCCACCCGTTCGGGATCGACCCCGAGGTCGAAGGCGGCCTCGGCGACGGCACCGGCGGGCAGGGCCCGCGGGCTCGGCGGCGGGCAGGTGACCACGCGGTCGGCCTCGGTGGCGCCGAGGGCGGCCAGCATGACGGCGGCGTCCTTCTCCCGCATCATCCCCACCACCAGCGTGCGGGGCGCGGGGGGGAACTCCTCCTCCAGCGACTGCACCAGCGCCTCGGCCCCGGCGGCGTTGTGGGCGCCGTCGAGGATCACCAGCGGTTCGTGGCCGACGACCTCGAGCCGGCCCGGGGCCCGGAACGTCGCCAGCGCCTCGGCCACGAGGTCGTAGGAGAACGCCTCCCCGAAGAACGTCTCGGCCGCGGTCAGGGCGATGGCGGCGTTGCCGGCCTGGTGGGCGCCGTGGATCGGGAGGTAGAGGTCGGAGTACTCCGCCAGCGGCGTGCGGACGTCGATGGCCCGTCCGCCGTAGGCCGGATCGTTCCGCAGGAGGCCGAAGTCGACGTCGGGCCGCAGCACCCGGCCGGGATCGCGCTCGAGGAAGATGCCGTGCAGGCCGGGATCGGGCTCCCCCAGCACCAACGTGGCGCCGGCCTTGATGATCCCGGCCTTTTCGGTGGCGATCGTCTCCCGGGTGGAGCCGAGGTACTCGACGTGGTCGATGCTGACGTTGGTCACGACCGCCACCTCGGCGTCGGCGGCGTTGGTGGCGTCCCACAGGCCGCCGAGGCCCACCTCGGCCACCGCCACCTGCACGCCGAGATCGCTGAACCAGTGGTACCCGGCGGCGGTCATGATCTCGAACCACGTCGGGCGGGCGGCGGGCCCCTGCTGGTCGAGCAGCGCCGCCTCGGCCACCGCCACGATGCGGAGTTCTTCGGCCAGGGCGTCGTCGGCGATCGGCTCGTCGCCCCAGGCCATCCGCTCGTTGACCCGCTCCAGGTGGGGGCTGATGTAGGCCCCGACCGACAGCCCCCGGGCGGTGAGGAGGTGGGAGACGAGCCGGGTGGTCGTCGTCTTCCCGTTGGTCCCGGTCACGTGGATGAGCGGGTAGTCGGCCTGGGGGCGGCCGAGCAGGTCGAGCAGCGGCCGGATGCGGTCGAGGCTCGGGGCCCGCACCCGGCCCCCGGCCTCGAGGTTGGCGTGGGCGTCGAGCCAGGCCAGCAGGTCGCCGATCTCGACGCTGCCCGGTTCGTGGAGCGGAGGCATGCCGGCCATTCAGGCCAGCTGCTCGCGCTGGGCCCGCAAGGTGGCCAGCGCCTCGGCGGCCGCGTCGCGCCGCTTGCGCATCCCGTCCACCACGTGCTCCGGGGCCTTGGTGACGAACGACTCGTCGGCCAACTTCGCCTCCACCTTGGCCAGCTCGGCGGCGTGCTTGTCGATCTGTCGGTCGATGTCGGCCAGGGCGGCGCCGATGTCGACGACGCCCTCCAGCGGGATCACGATCGTGGCGCCGGCCGCCACCAGCCGCTGCTCCTTCGGCTGGGGGTCCCGGCCGGCCACGACCTCGAAGCGTTCGAGCCCGGCCAGCGAGCGGATCTGGGCCTCGAGGTCGGTGAGGGCGGTGCCCTGCTCGGCGTCGGCCGCCACCACCAGGGCGGCGATCTTCTTCGAGGGCGCCACCTTGTGCTCGGACCGGAAGCGGCGGATGGCGGAGACGATCTCGATCACCGAGCCCATGGCCGAGTCGGCCGCCTCGTCGACGGCGGACGGGTCGTGCGCCGGCCACCGGGCGGTGATCAGCTGCCCGCCGCCGCCGAGGCGGGCCCAGAGCTCCTCGGTCACGAACGGCACCACCGGGTGGAGCAGCCGCAGGATGGCGCCCTGGACGGCGGCCAGCACCCGCTGGGCCCGCTCCCGGCTCGGGCCGCCCTCGGCCAGCGGCAGCTTGGCCAGCTCCAGGTACCAGTCGCAGAACTCGTCCCAGAAGAAGGCCTGCAGTCGCTGCACGCCCTGGGCGAACTCGTAGCGCTCGAAGCCCTCGTCGACGGCGTCGCCCACCTGGGCCAGGCGGGAGAGGATCCACCGCTCGGGCAATGTGCGGTCGGTGGCGGGGGGCGGGCCGGCCGCCTCGAGCTCGGCCAGGGGCCGGCCGTCGAGGTTGAGGGCCACGAACCGGGCGGCGTTCCACAGTTTGTTGACGAAATTGCGGGCGCCCTCGACCCATTCCTCGGCCAGCGGGACGTCGTGGCCGGGGCTGGCCGCCCGGGTCAGGGCGAAGCGCAGGGCGTCGGCGCCGTACTTCCCGGCCAGCTCCAGCGGGTCGACGACGTTCCCGTAGGACTTCGACATCTTGCGGCCCTCGGCGTCGCGCACGAGGCCGTGGATCGCCACCTCCCGGAACGGGACCTCGCCCTGGAAGTGCAGGCCCATCTGCATCATCCGGGCGACCCAGAAGTAGATGATGTCGAACCCGGTGTGGAGCATGGCGTTGGGATAGAACCGGGCCAGGTCGTCGGTCTGCTCCGGCCAGCCCAGCGTGGTGAAGGGCCACAGCGCCGAGGAGAACCACGTGTCGAGCACGTCCTCGTCCTGGGTCAGGTCGGCCGACATGCAGCCGGGGCACGACCTCGGGTCGTCGACGGCGACGATCACCCGTCCGCAGTCGCCGCAGTACCAGGCGGGAATGCGGTGCCCCCACCAGATCTGGCGGGAGACGCACCAGTCGCGGAGGTTCTCCAGCCAGTCGAAGTAGAGCTTCTCCCAGTTCTCCGGTACGAACTGCGTCCGGTCGTCGGCCACTGCGGCGGCGGCCGGTTCCGCCAGCGGCTTCGACTTCACGAACCACTGCAGCGAGAGGCGGGGCTCCACCACCGTGTGGCAGCGGTAGCAGTGGCCGATGGCGTGGCGGTGCTCCTCGATCCCGACCACCAGACCCTCGCTGCGCAGCGCCTCCTTGACCGCGTCCCGGGCGGCGTAGCGGGCGAGACCGGCGAAACGGCCGCCGTTCTCGTTGACGACGGCCGACTCATTGAAGATGTCGACGGCCGGCAGACCGGTGCGGGCGGCGATGTCGAAGTCGTTGGGGTCGTGGGCCGGGGTGACCTTGACGGCGCCCGTCCCGAACTCCGGGTCGACGGCGGTGTCGGCCACCACCGGGATCTCCCGCCCCACGAGCGGGAGGATCAGCATGCGGCCGACGGCGCCGGCGTAGCGCTCGTCGTCGGGGTGGACGGCGACGCCGGTGTCGCCGAGCATCGTCTCGGCCCGGGTGGTGGCGACCGTGACCGACCCGTCGCCGTCGGCGAAGGGGTAGCGGATGTGGACGAGCTCGCCGTCGACGTCCTCGTGCTCGACCTCGATGTCGGACAGGGCCGTGTGGCAGCGGGGACACCAGTTGATGATCCGGTTGGCCCGGTAGATGAGCCCCTCGTCGTAGAGGCGGACGAAGACCACCCGCACGGCCCGGGAGCAGCCCTCGTCCATCGTGAACCGCTCCCGGCTCCAGTCGCAGGACGAGCCCATCCTGCGCATCTGGGAGGTGATCCGGCCGCCCTGTTCGGCCTTCCACTCCCAGACCCGCTCGACGAACGCCTCCCGGCCGATCTCGTGGCGGTCGAGGCCCTCCTTGGCCAGTTCCCGCTCGACGACGTTCTGGGTGGCGATCCCGGCGTGGTCGGTGCCGGGCAGCCAGAGTGCGGCGTAACCCTGCATCCGCTTGCGGCGGATGGTGGCGTCGATCAGCGAGTGCTCGAAGGCGTGGCCCATGTGGAGCGAGCCGGTCACGTTGGGCGGCGGGATCACGATGCAGAACGGCTCCCCGCCGTCGTTGACCTCGGGCCGGAACGATCCCGCCTCCTCCCAGACGGCGTACCAGCGTCCTTCGACCGGTTCGGGGTCGTAGGCCTTGGGCATCTCGGCGGCGGGGGTGGTCACCATTGGTGGTCGAGTGTATTGGCAGTCGGGGCGGCAGGCCCCCCCGGGGACTCCCCAAAACCGGCGGACCGCCGCAAGGTACGCATAGGCGCCGGCCGGGAACGTTAAGTCCAGGGAAAGCGGGCAGGGCTTCCGCCCTGGCGAACGAACCCCTGCGCATGCGACATCTCCCCCGATTCGCCCTTGTCTCCCTTGCCGCCCTCGTGTCGCTCGCGCCGTTCGCGGTCGACGCCGTGGTCGCCCGGGCCGGGGCGGACACCGCCTGGGACTGCGCCGCCGCCTTCGCCGCCGCCGCCACCAGCACCCTGGCCTACACGACGGTGCCGGCCGCCCGCCTGGCCCAGCCGGGGCAGACCGTCGAGCTCTCGGCCCGCTGGGACCCGGCGCTGTGGGACGGGCTGACGTCAGCCGAGGCCTGCGTCACGCTCAACGGCGCCTTCGACGACGCCCTCGGCGCCGTCGAGGCCGACCCCGCCGACGGCGGCGCCTTCGACCACTCCTTCGTCGTGCCGGCGGACGTGCCCGACGGCAGCACCATCTGTGCCCGCATCCGCCTCGCCGGCGACCCGGCGGGGCCGACCACCGACGCCGTCTGGGTCACGAAGACGCACTGCTTCGAACTTGACACGAGCGTCGACGACGCCCCGCCAGGCGACACGACACCGAGCACCTCTCCGACGACGACGTCCTCCACGACGACGACGACGACGTCCACCATCGCTCCGCCGGTTCAGCCGGCCGCCACCGCGCCCTCACCGGCGCCGGGCTCCCCAGAAGTCTTCTCCCCCGGGGGCGGACCTGCAGGCCCCGGGGCGCCGGTCGACCAACCCGAACTCCCGCCGATCGCCGCCCCGCCGGCGTCGACCCAGACCGCGGCGGCCTCGGCCGGGAACCCCGCCCCCGCCCCGACCCTGCCCGCCACAGGCTTCACCTCCCTCGCCCTGCTCCACGCCGGCGAGCGCTCGCTCTCGGTCGGCCTGGCGCTGTTGGTCCTGTTCGGCCGGCCGCGCCGGCGCCGTTCAAAAGCCTGACGCAGCCCGGTTCCGGCCCGCGAGCACGCCGCTGGGGACGTACTCGCGCCCCGGAACCGCGTCAGATCACCGACCTGGGCGGTCTCCACCGCCACAACCCACCACCCCGCGGCATCGCCGAATCCCGCCCCCACCCATTCCGGCGTTCCTTTTCCGCCCCCCAGCGGTAAACGAACGCCAGTTCGAACCGGCCGGCCAGGCTGGCCATTCCGGCGTTCCTTTTCCGCCCCCCAGCGGTAAACGAACGCCAGTTGGAACGGCGGAGCACCCGTGCCGGTTCCCGGCGGGCCTCCCGGCGCACTCCGGTCGATGCGGACGGCGGCGTCAGATCAGCCGGGTGACCAGCGGCTTGTCGTAGGGGACGCGCTTCCCCGCTGCGACGGCGTCGTCGAGGGCCCGACGCAGATCGCGGATCCCGGTGTAGTCGTCGGCCTTCTTTCGCCCGTTCGACGACCTCTGGGCGGCCTCCAGGACCCGCTCGGCACCCTTGGCCACCGCCGGCTTGGCCGCTTCGACCACCGACTCCGCCTTCGGCTTCACCACTTCGACCACCGGGGTGACCACCGGCTTCGACCGCTTCACGGCTTCCCTGGCCGCTTCCTTGGCCGCCTTCTGCGACGCGGCCGCCGCCTTCCTGGCCGCCTCCTCGGCTCGGGCCCGGGCCGCCGCCGCCTGCTCTTCGGCCGCCCTCTTCGCCGCTTCGGCCCGCTTTTCCATGACCTTCTGCGCCGCCTGGGCCTTGGCCGCCGCCGCTTTCGCCGTGGCGGCGGCCTGCTTCTCCGCCGCCGCCTTCGCCCTGGCCGCCTGTCTCTCGGCCGCCGCCCTGGCCTTCGCCGCCTGTCTCTCGGCCGCCGCCCTGGCCTTCGCCGCCTGCTTCTCCGCCGCCTTGGCCGCTTCGGCGGCCCGCTTCTCCATGGCCTTCCGGGCGACGGCTGCCTGCTTGGCGGCCATCTTGGCCGCCGCCTGCGCCTGCTTGGCGGCCGCCTTCCGGGCGGCCCGGGCCTGCTGGCGGACCTCCTCCCGGTCGATCCCGGCCGCGGCCTCGCGTACGTTCCCCACCGTGTCCGCCACCGTCTCGCCGACGGACTCCAACACCGGGGCGGCGGCGCTCTCCAGATGTTCGATCAACTCCCCGGCCGCGCCGGCGACCTCCCGGACGGCGACCATGGCGGCGGCCATCCGCCCCGTACCACCCGAGGATTCGTCCCGGCCCTTCCGCCGGGCCAGGCCGGCGCCGACGAGCAGGCCGCCCGCCCCTCCGGCCGCCAGTCCCTTGACCGCCGTCGTGGCCGCTTCCCGACCGGTCTGACCCTGCTTGCGGGCCCAGGCGTATCCCATGCCGCCGCCGGCGGCGGCTCCGAGCGCGACTGACTTCCCGATTGTCATGCCAGCGATCTACCCCAACTGGCGCGCGTTTCCAACTTTGGGCCGGCGCCAGGCTGCCGGGCGCGGCGGTCAGGCGCTGCGGCGACCCCGCTCGGCGGCCGGCTCGACCCGCGGCACCAGCGTCGGGTTGACCTTTTCCAGGACGACCTGGCGGTCGATGACGCACTTGCCCACGTCGTTGCGGGACGGAAGCTCGTACATCACGTTGAGCAGCACCTCTTCGAGGATGGCCCGCAGGCCCCGGGCGCCCGTCCCCCGCAGCAGCGCCTGGTCGGCGACGGCCCCGAGGGCGTCCTCGGTGAACTCCAGCTCGACGTTGTCGAACTGGAAGAACTTCTGGAACTGCTTGGCCAGGGCGTTCTTCGGCTCCATGAGGATCCGGACGAGCGCCTCCTGGTCCAGGCTGTGGACGGCCCCGATGACCGGCAGGCGGCCGATGAACTCGGGGATGAGCCCGAACTTCAGCAGGTCCTCGGGGAGGACCTGGGCCAGGATGGCGCCGAGGTCCTTCTCGTCGGCCCGGCGGATGTCGGCCCCGAAGCCGATGCCCTTCTGGCCGATGCGGCTCTCGATGATCCGCTCGATCCCGGCGAACGCCCCTCCGCAGATGAAGAGGATGTTCGTGGTGTCGATCTGGATGAACTCCTGGTGGGGATGCTTGCGGCCGCCCTGGGGCGGGACCGACGCCGTCGTCCCCTCCAGGATCTTGAGCAGCGCCTGCTGCACGCCCTCACCGGAGACGTCGCGGGTGATCGACGGGTTCTCGGCCTTGCGGGCGATCTTGTCGATCTCGTCGATGTAGATGATCCCCGTCTCGGCCTTCTTGACGTCGTAGTCGGCCGCCTGGATCAGCTTGAGGAGGATGTTCTCGACGTCTTCGCCGACGTAGCCCGCCTCGGTCAGCGCCGTGGCGTCGGCGATGGCGAAGGGCACGTTGAGGAGCCGGGCCATCGTCTGGGCCAGCAGCGTCTTGCCGCAGCCCGTCGGGCCGATCAGCAGGATGTTGGACTTCTGCAGCTCGACGTCGGGGTCGCCGTAGGCGCCGGCCTCGACTCGCTTGTAGTGGTTGTAGACCGCCACGGCGAGGATCTTCTTGGCCTGCTCCTGACCGATCACGTAGTCGTTCAGGAACTCGTAGATCTCCTTGGGCTTGGGCAGCTCGTCCCACTTCACCTCGGAGGTCTGCGACAGCTCCTCCTCGATGATCTCGTTGCAGAGATCGATGCACTCGTCACAGATGTAGACGCCGGGCCCGGCGATCAGCTTCTTCACCTGCTTCTGGCTCTTCCCGCAGAAGGAGCACTTCAGCAGGTCC